>Ga0247841_10009622_pt1 | contig 13468 bp, 8 predicted proteins | sample LaCruzMarch2015__2_FD_192410 | JGI IMG/M metagenome (GOLD analysis project Ga0247841, IMG submission 192410) | Freshwater microbial communities from meromictic Lake La Cruz, Castile-La Mancha, Spain - LaCruzMarch2015_18m | ecosystem: Environmental > Aquatic > Freshwater > Lake | place: Spain...
AACGGTAAGGCGATCCAACGCTTCATCATACGGGAACCCATAGGTGATATGGTCTTGTCAATAATATCAATCAGTGTCTTTGCCCCTTCACTTATTGAACTGAATAATTCGAGATTCCTTATGGTAAATTTGTCAAGCCATACATAACGATCTTCTTCTATACGCGATAAGGTGTTTATATGTCCAAGCTTATCGTGCTGGGTAATGTCGAGATATTGAAGTATGGCACCTGCTGCAATGATCCCGTATTTCAGATTCTGAACTCCAAATCCTTTAAGTGAATAAGTCTGAAAATGTTTGAGAAGACGTTGGTACGCTGTTTCTTCATGAAATATCCAGTCGTCTAACCGATATGTATAAAACCTGGTGCCGAACAATTCATTGAAAAGTTGTTGTTTCCCTTTTTCAAACAGCACCTCTTTTGGTTGGAAGCTTTGTATCAGTTTATCAATATAGTCGGAATTTCCTTCAGCAGTGAGGAATTCCCCTGTCGATATATCAAGAAAAGCAACCCCTGCAAAAACAGTTGCTTTTTTTTCAAGGTAAACACATGCAAGAAAATTATTTTCACGATGGTTCAGAACATTTTCATTAAGTGAAACGCCCGGGGTTACTAATTCAGTAATACCACGTTTTACTATTTTTTTCGTAAGTTTTGGATCTTCAAGTTGGTCGCATATTGCCACCCTTTGTCCGGCTCTTACAAGCTTTGGCAGATAGGTGTCGAGTGCATGATAAGGGAATCCGGCTAACTCAATGAATGAAGCAGCACCATTAGCCCTCCGGGTAAGTGTTATTCCAAGAATTTCAGATGCCTTTATTGCATCTTCTGAAAATGTTTCATAGAAATCACCTACCCTGAAAAGCAGAATTGCATCAGGATGCTTTGCCTTGATGCCATTATACTGTTTCATCAATGGTGTGTTGACAATATCAGCCGGAGCAGTCAAATTATTGATATTTAATATTTAATGAAGTTAGTATCAGGTACTGCATTGCGAACGAAAATAACCATTTTATATTGATTTAAAATGAAATTTTGGATACAGGATTTTTTTAAACTGGTACAACCGTGAAATAAAAATTTCCGGTGAACTCAATACTGGCAATTAATCGTTTAATTATAAAATTATCAAATTGGTACTTTTTATCATGGGTAATACCCGGCAGAGTTGAATATTTTCATGTAATTCCTGTCTTTCATAATATCCTGTATTTTTAAATTTGGATTATGTTTCATATATGATTTTATTATTTGCCAGCCTAGCCACACCCCAGTTCTTGAAGGAGACTGGTTCGAAAATGTTGCGGTGAATGGGCCATCATTAAATAATCGTTTGATTTCCATATAATCACTTGAGAATAGAAATTTCTTCTCAACAAGATAAGTCCACATTTTTTTCTCATTTGTCTTACACCAGTCAATTTGTTTTGATGAATATGCTATTTTCAGGGTATCGTGATAGCCGGGTAACAAAACATCGAGTAGATACATAATCATCCCGTTATATACCATATTGGTTATAATATTATCGACCGAATCGTTGAACTCAAATTCAGTCATGGCCCATGCGGTCATGCAATCGGTCACAATGTAGTCTTTTTGCATCCTGAACCTGTTGTATTTTGGAACCTCAAGCTGTTGGTAATAGACACAATCAGCACCAAAATATTTATCAAGCCCGATACCAAGAATTTTTTCTGCGGTTACAATTGACTGGTTATAACCTGAAATGTAAGTATATATTTCAGGAACAGGTTTATCGGGGAAATAATAAAGCCAATGCTTAAAAGCCAGGGTGAGATCATTTTCAAGTAGATTAAGGTCGGGAAAAACTTCGCGACATTTGCGGTAGCCATCAGCTATCATGATATCTGATAAAAAAATTTTAAGATTATCAGCATATTCTTTATTGTTTGTCCCTCCGATACTGATTATTTTATTGTTAAAAAGACCGAAAAATTCGCCGTATTTATTTTCGATCCCGGGAATAAGTAATTCGAGACTATCCTTATCCAGGGAAAATATATCCTGTTCAAATCTGTGTATTTTTATGTTCAGGTTTATTCCTGTAAGATCAACGTCATTATTCCTGAATATACAACTATTAAATAATGTAATTATCAAAAAGGCCGTTAACAGAATATGTCTCATGATATTTTACGAATTAATCAGATCAGATAATCTTTATTATTTAATTTGGAATATTTTTGTTTTGTAAAAGTTATTATAAAAATGAAACGATAAAGATATGAAAAAGTACATTTTTGTTACCATTTTACTTTTTGCTGTTATTGCAGCATTTTCACAAAACGAGAGTAAGTCAAAGGTCAGATTAGGGATTATTGCCAGTCCGCAATTAACATGGTTAAAACCCAATATTAATGCTGCTGAGAATGATGGTACAAAGCTGGGGTTCAAATTTGGACTTAACATGGACTATTACTTTCTTGAAAATTACTCTTTTTCGACCGCGTTACTGATTAATAACAGTGGCGGAACAATCAGGTATTACGGTGTTGATATCCCTTTTATTGCTGATGATTCAACCTGTCACTTTACGAATGGTGTTAGTGTTACATATAAAATTCAGTATATTGAAATACCAGTGACAATAAAGCTAAAGACCAACCAGATTGGTTATTACACTTTTTACGGGCAATTTGGTCTTCACCCGATGATCAATATCAGTGCAAAAGGAAATGCCAACCAGCAATCAGTAAAGAATGCAAATATCAGCAGAGAAGTAAATTATTTTAATGTCGGATACCAGATTGGGGGAGGCCTCGAATATGAAATCGGGAACAGTTTTACTTTGTCGGCAGGGTTAATTTATTCAAATGGTTTTACTGATGTAACAACTAATACTCCAGGTAGAAAGAATGATAAAACAATTCTTAACAGTGTGACATTACAGATCGGGTTTCTGTTTTAAAAGAGTATATCTCAATTCAAAAAATGAAAATTGCATTATCTCAACTGAATTACCGGATTGCTGATTTTGCGGGAAATGCACGGGCAATAATCAGGACAATTGAAAAAGCCAGAAACGATGGTGCCGATCTGGTAATCTTTTCTGAACTGTCAGTAACGGGATATCCACCGCTTGATTTACTTGAACAGCATGATTTTATTGAGGAAGCTGAAAAAACCGTTATGATTATTGCAAAAGAATGTACAGGAATTGCAGCAATTGTAGGGGCACCCACCTTAAATAAAAGCCACAGGGGTAAAAAACTGTTCAATTCTGCTTATTTTATTCGTGATGGTGTTTTGGAGCATATACAACATAAGACTCACCTTCCCAATTATGATGTATTTGACGAGTACAGGTATTTTGAGCATAATACCGAATTCAGGCTTATACAATACCTTGATAAAAAGTTTGCACTTACAATTTGTGAAGATTTGTGGGATAACCAGCCTGTTGAAAATTCCTTTGCAAGGGATAAATTGTATACTGTTTCACCAATGGAGAGTTATTCTGCTTCTCAGCCGGATTTTGTTATAAACATTGCTGCCTCACCTTTTTCATACAACAAGGAAAACCTGCGTAAAGATGTAATGGTTAAAAATGCAATAAATTATCATATTCCTGTTATTTATGTGAACCAGGTTGGAGCAAATAATGATCTTATTTTCGATGGTGGATCACTCGTACTTAACTCCTCAGGAAAAACAGTTGTTGAGATGGATTATTTCAGGGAAGATTACAGGTTAATTGAAACTGACAACATTGAAGCGATGGTTCCGGTCACGTCAATACAGGTGCAGGTTATTCAAAAAATTCATAATGCTTTAGTGCTGGGAATAAGAGATTATTTTTCAAAGATGAATCTTAAATCTGCAATAATAGGCTTGTCGGGAGGGATTGATTCTGCTGTTACTCTTGTTCTTGCTACTAAAGCTTTAGGAGCTGAAAATATCAGGGTGTTGCTTTTGCCGTCTGAGTTTTCTTCTGAACATTCAGTGTCTGATGCCTTAGAACTGACAAACAGACTAAAAGTAAAATCTGATATTATTTCAATTCAACCTGTATTCAGTGAATTCAAAAATTCATTAGCTGGTATTTTTGATGGTCTTCAAAATGATATAACCGAGGAGAACATTCAGGCACGTGCAAGAGGTGTTTTTCTCATGTCGGTATCTAACAAATTCGGAGATATTTTGCTTAATACATCAAATAAAAGCGAGGCAGCGGTTGGATATGGAACGTTATATGGTGATATGAACGGTGGACTTTCAGTACTTGGGGATATTTATAAAACTGATGTTTACCGGCTGGCTGAATTTATCAATCAGGGGAATGAAATTATTCCCGTTAATACGTTGATTAAGCCGCCTTCGGCGGAACTTCGTTATGGCCAGAAGGACTCTGATTCGTTACCGGAATATGGAATCCTGGATAAAATATTGTTTCATTACATTGAGTCAAAACAATCAGCACATGAAATTATCTCAATTGGTTACGAAGCAGATGTAGTTAATAAAGTAATCAGGATGGTAAATTCGAACGAATATAAGAGATATCAGTCCCCGCCCGTACTCAGGGTATCTTCAAAAGCATTCGGGCCGGGTCGACGTATGCCTCTTGTAGCAAGGTACTGATGCTATTTTGCAATTAAACTCGCTGGTCAATATTCCTATATCTGGTGTTGTTCCCGCAGTAAGTCATTTAACACTTTCACAGGGCTGAAGGTTTCAATAGGAACTTCCATGAATATTGTATTCCAGTCTGACATTGCCCCATTCCATAATCCGGGTAATTCCTGAGCTTTTAAAGGTTTTCCGTCTTTAGATTTCTCAGAAATGAAACCGGTTTTTTTATCTGTAAATTGAAGGAGATCGAATTTTTTCCCTTTGTAATCTTTGGTAGAACAGACAAGGTCAACAGGATTGAAATGGGTGGAATTTTGAAATATTTTATTGTACTCAGGATCTTTAAGGTCTATCTGGGATGCTTCAGCTATTTGGAGGGAAATGGTTCCATCAGTATTTTTTGTCCAGAAAGGTCCGCCGCCAGGTTCACCTTCATTACGTACCATCCCGCAAACACGCAAAGGCCTGTTCAGTTTTTTCTTAAGATATGCAATTTTTTTGTTTTTCCCAACACGTAAAGGAGTTTGCAGAGGAATAATGAATAATTCTTTTTCAGCAAATCTGAAAATCTTATCTAAAAGTTTGTCATCGATGTTTTTAGTATCGTCAAGTATTTCAAGATACCCGAAAATTTTTTCCTGTAATTCAAAAAGCAGCCCGGCAAGGGCTTTTTTGTAAATAAAAGTTTTGGCTTTCAAGCTATCAGGTGCTATATTATCAATGTTTTTTATGAATATAATATCTGCATCTGTATCATTCAGGTTCTCAATCAATGCTCCATGTCCACCTGGTCTGAATAATAATGTGCCATCCGGGTTCCGGAAAGGTTTATCGTTAAGGTCTGCAGCAATTGTATTGGTCGAAGGTTTTTGTTCGGAAAGGGAAATTAGAAATTTGACGCCGAATTTTTCTTCAAAAATCTTTTTTGCTTCATCGATGTGCTTTTTAAATAATTTCCTGTGCTCGGAATAAATGGTAAAATGGACGCTAACTATATTATCAGTTGATTTACAGTACTCTGCTGCTTCAACGAGATGTTCTTCGACGGGTGTACGCGTACCTTCATGATATTTGTGAAATTTTATCAATCCTTTTGGCAGGTTGCTGTAATTCAGACCTTCATGGTAAAGAAGTGTTTTTGCAATAGTGACAAATTCATTTCTTTTCCTAAGGTCATTAATTTCAAGTCCCTTATTGTTCAATGCATTTTTCAGGTCATCAAAAAATGCAAAATACTCGATGTTCTGAAAAGTGTAAAACACTGAATCAGGACTTTTATCGGTGAGAAGGTTCAGGTAATCTTCCTCCGAACTGGTGTAATTACTTATTAGTTCGTACAACGATTTGAACATTCTTGTTGCGGCACCTGAAGCAGGAACAAATTTTACGACCTTTTTCCCAATTGATTCAGTTTCAAAGATGTCGATATATTTTTGAATTTCATCTTCTTCAAGCCTGATAATTCCACTCTTGGCTGTGGCTTCACGGATAATTTCGAGAAATGGAAATCCATTTCTGAAATTTTCAAGTTGCTCTTCGATTGTCTGAAGTTCAATACCCAAATCATCTAATTGATTTAAATCCTTTTTACTGAACATAATTTATTGCTCTAAATTATTCAACGAAACAGAAAAGCAAAGTTACAATATTACATCTAATTAAATTGTCAAAAAGCAATATTGTTCAATGTGATGTTAATACGTAATTGGTTGATAAAGCTTTATATTTGACAAATTATTATTAACTTTATAACAAAATAATCAGGGTGATTTAGAGTTTTTCGAACAACCACATATGCTTTCAGAGATTTTAAGACGGTTTATTATTATACTGATGTTCCTGTTCCTGCTGAGTAATGTCTATTCACAAAAAGTCGGGCTGGTTTTAAGCGGAGGAGGAGCAAAAGGTATCGCGCATATTGGCTTGATCAGGGCTCTTGAGGAAAATAATATACCAATTGATTGCATATCCGGTACATCTATCGGAGCAATTATTGGAGGCTTGTATGCAAGCGGTTATTCGCCTGACGAAATAGAACAATTAATAAAATCGGCCGAGTTTATATTATGGTCATCAGGAATTATTGAAGAAGAACAGACTTATTATTTTAAGAAGTTGGATATTAACGCTTCATGGATTGAACTTAAATTCACCGATGACTCATTGCTGAAACCGATTTTGCCGACAAACATTGTTCCTAATCACCAGATGGATTTAGGATTCTTTAAAATATTTTCTTCTGCCGCAGCAGCCTGTAATTATAATTTCGATAGCCTGATGGTCCCTTTTCGTTGCGTTGCCACTGATATATATAACAAAAAGGAATTTATAATGGCCGCTGGTGAACTCTCTTCTGCAATCAGGGCATCATCAACTTACCCGCTTTATTTCAAACCTATTAAAATTGACAATACTTTATTGTTCGATGGTGGAATGATCAATAATTTTCCGGTTGAAATTCTTGATAAGGCATTTAATCCTGATGTAATTATCGGCTGTAAGGTAGCTTCAAATTCTCCCCCTCCTGAAGAGGATAATATCTCAACTCAGTTGGAAAATATTTTTACTGCCCAGACAAATTATTCTGTCCCGCCAGGAAAAGGTGTTCTTATTGAGCCTAAGCTCATGGATGTTAATACATTTGATTTTTACAGGTACGATACATTAGAGAAACAAGGTTATGATGCAACAATGGCCCGGTTAGATGAAATAAAGGAGATGGTCGTTCGAAGAGTCACAATACAGGAGTTGCAGGAGAAACGCCGTCATTTTAAAGCTAAAGAACAAAAGCTTTTGTTTGGGAATATATATATTAGCGGACTTAACAGTACACAGCGCGCATATACAATTAACAGTATTCGCAGTAATAAAGAAATATTTACAATAGATGATTTCGAAGATGCTTACTTTAAGCTTCTTGCAGACCAGATTATCAGCTCTATTTACCCAAGAGCATTGTTTAACAGGAAAACCGGGTATTTTGATTTATATCTCTCGATAAAGCGGGATAAAAGATTCGAAGCCAGTTTAGGAGGAAACATTTCTTCAAGTTCAGTGAATCAGGCTTATGCAGGTGTAGAATTTAAGCATTTATCAAACAATTCTTATAATGTATGGGCAAATACATATTTCGGGAGATTTTATAGTTCGGCTTCTATAAGGGGCAGGGCTGATTTTCCACTATTATTTATTGGCTCAAAGGTACTTAACCTTCCTTTTTATATTGATTTGGGCATTACATTTAACCACTGGGATTATTATAAGAGTAATACTGACTTGTTTTTTGAGGATTCACGACCATCGTTTGTGATAATTGATGAGTCGAACCTAAGGGCAGAAATCGGTTTTCCACTCACAGATCATGGAAGAATTACAATTGGAGGCGCAATTGCCAGGATGACAGACGAATATTACCAGACAAATAAATTTTCGAAAAATGATACATCAGATGTCACTGATTTTAACTACTCGGTCTGTCATTTTACCACAGAACAAAACACATTAAATTACAGGCAGTTTCCAAACGCCGGAAGGTTCATTTCGATGAAAGTAATGTATATACAAGGTAATGAAAAGCACGTACCCGGCTCAACGTCATTGGATGATACAACAAGGTACAATAGCCACCGGTGGTTACAGTTGAATATTACATTCGACAGGTATTTTAAAATAAACAGGAAGTTTACCCTTGGAATATATTTGCAGGGAGTTTTTTCCCAACAGGATTTTTTCAGCGATTATCCTTCAACAATACACGCTGCTCCTGCGTTTCAGCCAACGCCATTTAGTAAGACAATGTTAATTGAAAATTTCAGGGCGTATAATTTCATTGGAGGGGGAATAAAATCAGTTGTAAATGTTTTCAGGAAATTTGACCTGAGAATTGAAACTTATATTTTTCAACCTTACCAGAAAATTCTGCCGGAAAACCAACAGGCTGATTACGGGAAAATTTTGAATGCCAGGCATTATCTTAGTTCCATAATTCTGGTTTATCAAACTTTAGCCGGACCTGCAAGCCTAAGTGTCAGTTATTATGATAAATCAGATTCCAGAGTCTATTTCCAGTTTAATTTCGGATATATACTATTCAATAAGAAGGGAATGGATTAATATTTTAATCCCGATTTTTGTTTTAACAACGAACAGGAAGTAAATAACAAGCAATTATTATTTTATATTATTTATTTCCTGAACATTTCTTGCTTTGTCGAAAACTTTAAGGTTAAGTTCCAGGTAGGCTTTGTCCAACAAATCCTTTATTTCCGAAATCTTTGATTTTGCGGAGGGGAAACGACAAATTATAAGGTCGTCTTCATAAAATATCTGCGAATAACTTTGCTGGTTTTTACCATCTTGTATAAAGTTGAATTTAAAATTGTCCTTAGTAACAAAAACTACTTCAGTCAATGGTTTTTTTTCATTTTTCCATTCTTCCGAGAAATTTAGCATGGAGTTAAAAAAACTGATACATTCAACTACTTCATCTCCATCTACCAATGCTGATAATTCATGTTTGAATTCGCTTCTACGGTCAATAATCTTGATCTTTACCCCTTTTAAAATAACAGAGCCACTATCGCTTTGCTGGTATTCAACAGCCCAGATGTGCATATCAACTTTGTTCTGTCCTTTAACTTTTCCAAGGTAAATATTTTTCCTTATTTGCAACTTGTTAGTGGTCTCAACAAATTTTCTAAGGGCTGATGGACCAGGATTATCCTGAGAATAATTCTGAGAAATAACAGAAAAAGGAACAGTAAAAATAATAAGGCCAATAATCAGTGTCTTAAGTTTCATATTTCAAAGTGTAAATAGTTATAAATAAAATGTTTAATAGTAATCATTAAAAAAATGCCTTTTATTTTTGGCTCTTGCGTGATAAAAGATCATCAGGATAATCTTCATCATCATTTACATCGTAAAACGAACTTTTTAAATTCTTTGATTTTTCCTTTTTGATGGGATGCAATTTGTGCGATTTTTTATTTTTAAAATATACATCGTCATTTTCAGGATAATCATCACCAAATGATTGGTCAGAATACTTTTTCGGTTTCATAATCTTAGTAAAAAAACGTTGGTAATTAATCTTCTCCCATTAGTAAAAACCAAATTGCCAACTAAACATTATGCCTGGATGCAGAATATTACTCATCATAATTCATGAAAATATATTATTGCATTTGCTTTGTGACATTACGTTTAATTTCAGCGATATAAGATATTTACTTTATGGATAGGATCATTTGATAAAAAATCATTTATTTTATTAAAAATTGGATTATAATATACTTTTCAAAGTCAGGAGATACTTTGCCCAAAAACTAACCATTACATATTAAAGAATTTAAAAAACAATTAATAAATGAGAGAACAAATATATAAAAACTGAATTAAAAAATAAAATTAATAAAAAATAAAAATTGCGATTAATTTTGCAAAGATAGCAGACCGTTCTATCGCTGTTCCAAAACGGAAGGGAGGAAAGTCCGGGCAACGCAGAGCGCCATACTTCTTAACAGGAAGGTAGTTGCAAGACTACAGTAGTGTAACAGAAAAAGACCGTCCCGATTGATTTGGGATAAGGGTGAAAAGGCGAGGTAAGAGCTCACCAGTATGCCGGGTAACCGGTATAGCTGTATGCCTTATGGGTTGCAAGACCATGTATACCGTCGATTGAGGGCTGCTCGTCCGATGACGGGGGGTAGGTTGCTTGATTCATGCAGCGATGTATGAACCAGATAAATGATAGAAGTTCCGGCAAGTCCGGAATACAGAACCCGGCTTACAGGTCTGCTATTTTTTTATTGTTTGCTTCGCTTAGATTCAATGCAACAGCTGAAATAAAATCCTGAGTGCAAAGATAGTTCTCCGTGATTAAGTCATTACCATATATACAAAGAGCTAAATCCTTTGTCATTTTTCCTGATTCAACAGTATTAATGCAAACCTTCTCGAGCAAATGGCAAAAACGGATCAATTCCTTATTATCGTCTAATAAACCTCTGAATTGCAATCCACGGGTCCATGCATAGATTGAAGCAATAGGATTTGTGGAAGTTGGTTTTCCTTGCTGATGCATACGGTAATGGCGGGTGACCGTACCATGTGCTGCTTCCGATTCTATGATTTGGCCATCAGGAGTTATTAATGTTGAAGTCATTAATCCTAATGAGCCAAACCCCTGTGCTATAGAATCTGATTGGACATCCCCGTCGTAATTTTTACATGCCCATAAAAATCCCCCGTTTGATTTCATGCAGTAAGCTACCATGTCATCAATAAGACGGTGTTCGTATATTATGCCGGCCTGTTCAAATTTTTCCCGGTATTTATTCTGATATATTTCTTCAAAAATATCTTTGAACCTGCCATCATAGTTCTTTAATATGGTATTTTTTGTTGAAAGATAAAGATTCCATTTTTTCATTAATGCATGGTGGAAACATGAATGCGCAAATCCTTCAATTGATTCATCAGTGTTATACATACACATTGCCACTCCGTTTCCTTCATAATGATAAACTCCAAAATCTGAAGGTGAACTGCCATCATCAGGAGTAAAAGTAACTGATAGCTTTCCTTTACCACGGGTAACAAAATCTGTTGCACGGTATTGATCTCCAAAAGCATGACGGCCGATGCAAATAGGTTGAGTCCAGTTTGGAACAAGGCGCGGAATATTATTAATTACAATAGGCTCCCTGAAAATTGTACCTCCGACAATATTTCTTATTGTTCCATTTGGAGATTCGTACATTTTCTTCAGCTTGAATTCTTTAACCCTGTTTTCATCAGGTGTAATTGTCGCACACTTTATGCCAACGTGATATTTCTTTATCGCTTCTGCTGCATCAACTGTAACCTGGTCGTCTGTCATATCACGGTACTCAATGCCCAGATCATAATATCTGATATCCAGATCAAGATAAGGAAATATTAATTGTTCCTTTATTAATCTCCAGATTACACGGGTCATTTCATCACCGTCCATCTCAACTACCGGGTTTACAACATGAATTTTTTGCATATCAGAAAATTTGATTCAGGTAATTAATTTTGTTTGTTTTTCAACAATCAATCTGTCGTTTTGTTTTGCTTTATGCTGAAAAGCAATATCATTTCAGCAATTCCGTTTTTTCAAATGTATCGTTAATTTGATTAAATATGAATAATTTCAAAATATTTTACAGTATTTCCCTGATCATTTTTATTTCACTATTTTCTATAAATAATACGGATGCACAGATTCAAAGTGTGACTAAATTAGCATGGAATCCACCATTAGCCGTGCAACATGGTTCTGTTTTGATCTATAAACTTAATTTTGACAAAGCAGACTATCTGAGCTCTGAGTCAATGCTTCCGGTTTACCATAAAATATTTGAGGTTAACAAAGGCGCTGATTACCAGGTTTCTATTGAGGATGAAAAATATGTTCCATTATCTTATACTGAATCGAAGCAGGTAGTCATGCCCGAAAATATTCCTTCAAAAATCGTTCCTGAAGCCATGTTAATGCTTGACCGGAAAAAGCCTGTGATCCGGGTTTCATTTATACCAGTCAGGAGTAATAGTACAAGTGGAATAGTTGAAAAACTTTTAAGCTGCACAATCAGGTTGACTGAAAAACCGGCCGTAAACAATAAAGAAAAATTAAAGAACAGGGAATTAACTTATAAAGAGCATTCGATACTCCGCAACGGGAAATGGACAAAACTCAAAGTAAGCCGTGAGGGATTATACAGGCTTACTGCAAGTGAGATTTCTTCCATGGGAATATCCGACGGGCCTCAGAATGTGAGGGTTTTCGGAAATAAAGGAGGGATGCTTTCTTTAACCTGCGACACGACATTATCAGACGACCTGGAGGAATTATCAATTTTCAGGGGTGCCGATTATATTCTCTTCTATGCACCCGGTCCTGTCAGATGGAGATACGATTCGATTGCTGATGAGTATAAACATACTGTATATAATTTCTCCGATTACGAGTATTACTTTGTCACGGGGGATGCAGGTACCGGGAAAACAATATCGCAGGACATTATTCCGGCAGGAGCTGCTAATATATCATTTTCAACATTTAACGATTATGGGTACCACGAAATACAGGACACCAATCTTATTAAATCAGGAAGTAAATGGTACGGAGAAGGATTTGGAATATTCAATTCTTATGATTTTAATTTTGCCTTCCCATATCTCGTTAGTTCAGTTCCTGTTAAGCTTACAGTTTCAGTTGTAGCACGGTCAAATGAGGCGAGTTCATTCACGGTCAATTATAACAACAATGAGATACTTGATATTAGCAATATCAGTCCTGTTGACCTGGGAGAAACAGAATACACCTATGCTGTATCAAAAACACAATCTGGCAGTTTTACAGCCACCGGTGATGATATTAGCATAAATGTGGTTTACAATTTACCTAATACCTTATCCCACGGTTGGCTCGATTACATTGATATAAATGCTGAACGGCAACTGAAAATGACTCCATCATTCTTACGGTTCAGAAATAAATCAAGTGTCGGTAAAGGAAATATATCGGATTTCTCAATTTCAGGAGCTAATTCAAATTGTGAAGTCTGGGATGTTTCTGATATTTTAAATGTAAAAAAAATACCTGCTTCCTTCAATCAGTCAACATATGAACTTAGCTTTAAAGTTAACACTGATCTGCTGAGGGAGTTTGCCGTATTGGATTTCAGCTCTTTTTTGACTCCTGAAACAGTAGGTGAGGTAAGCAACCAGGACCTTCATGGTATGACACAGCCGGAACTAATAATCGTAAGCCATCCTGATTTTTTGAGTTATGCAGAGGAATTAGCCGATATACACCGTGAAAAGGATCAAATGAAT
>Ga0247841_10009623_pt1 | contig 13468 bp, 13 predicted proteins | sample LaCruzMarch2015__2_FD_192410 | JGI IMG/M metagenome (GOLD analysis project Ga0247841, IMG submission 192410) | Freshwater microbial communities from meromictic Lake La Cruz, Castile-La Mancha, Spain - LaCruzMarch2015_18m | ecosystem: Environmental > Aquatic > Freshwater > Lake | place: Spain...
GAGGGATTAACATGGGGAAATGTAGTAAATGCGGAAAACCTACGTCTGAAGGATCAGACCTTTGCGGGTTTTGTAAGATAAGTGCAACTGGAAAGAAAAAAGAATCTACTAGTAGCAACGCTGTTGTGATGCAGAATGCAACAACAGTAATTGATAACGAAAATTTTAGTAGTTATGATGATGTTAAAGCATCTGATAAGAGAGTAAATAAAAAGAAAGACGATAAAGTAAGTGAAAGAAAAAGTTTTACTTCTAGTGAGTCTGCTTTTAGTAAGTACGATGTTGTAGAAAAAGCTGTAAAAGAAGTTGAAACAACTGAAACATCTTATAGTGGCAGTGGATTTGGCGGAGTTAGCGCGATATCTGGTATCGCTATAGCAACGTTAGTGTTTTTAATTGTATTAACAGTGTATGGACAAGTATCTTCATCATTGAATACAGCTGTAGTTGGTTCGTCTTTCGGACCAGGCGTAATGAATTTAATAAATCTAGTACCGTTGATTCTTGTTGGAGCAGCGATAATTGGAATTATAACAATGGCGTTTAGGCTATCAAGTTAGGGTGATATAATATGCAGATAAGTACAGGACAAGTAATTGGAACAGAACTCGGAATGGTATCAGCATCTTACGTAAGCAGTAAAGTTTTTTATAAAGACTTTTTTAATAGTGTAAGAAATTTTTTTGGATGGGAACTAAAAAGCTACACTGAAATGCTAGATGTTTCAAGAGACGAAGTAATAAAAAGATTGACTGAGAAATCAATTTCTCTTGGAGCTGACTGCGTGTCTAATCTTAAGTTTGAAGTATCTTACATGGCTAATGGAAGTTTAGCTATTATGGGTTATGGAAATGCTGTTAGGGTGAGAAAATGAGAGCAGCACTTGGATTAGGAGCAGCAATAATACTTATAATTGTAATGGTATTTTCTAATTTTACTCCTACAGAGCAATTCCCTACGAAAGAGTCAACAATTGACTATACAGTGGGTGTATCTGACGCAAACATTGAAGAGTCTTTTGTAGCGTTTAAAGATATTAATGGTGGACAGGATAATACGATGTTAGGTAAAGGTATTTATCATTTTGCTACAGGTTTGAAACATGATTTTTATAGTATGTTCTATATCGGTGGTTTTGTTGCAGAACAATATCCTTGGTTAATGGAAAATGCTAATACAATATTTATATTAGTGATAGTGATTTTGCTAGTTCCAGTTCTACCGATAACCTTTTTAATCATATTGGCTATAATATTAGTTATCAAGGATAGGTTCTTTGGTAAAAAAGATAAAATACATGGAGTGTGGAAGAATGGCTGATAATACAGTAGTAATGGTATCCTTGTTGATAGTAGGACTACTAATAGGTGGATTAGGAGTATACTTTTTAACTGGAGCAAATAATGACACAAGTAATTGTGCATTAAGCGCAGCAGATAAAAACTATATTGCTTATGTAGCAGTTGCTAGTGGGTTTTGCGAAATGAGAGGAACTCAATCAAGCTTATATATACAAATAGATAAAGATACAAATACACCATACGGTGTGCCAATTTGTATTGCGAGGTAATTATTATGTTAAGTAAAAGCGATCCGATAATAGCTGAGCTCATAAAAAGAGAAGCAGAACGACAAATGTCTGGTATTGAATTAATACCGAGTGAGAATTTAGTTTCTACTGCCGTTCTTGAAGCTATGGGTAGCGTACTTACAAATAAATATGCAGAAGGTTATCCTGGAAAAAGATATTACGGTGGCAATGAATTTGTTGACCAAGTAGAACAACTTGCAATTGACAGAGCTAAAAGTTTATTTAAAGCTGAGCATGTTAATGTACAACCAAATTCAGGCTCACCCGCTAATATGGCTATGTATAGTGCTCTCTTAAGTCCCGGCGATAAAGCTATGGGAATGAAATTGACTGAAGGTGGACACTTAACACATGGACATAAAGTAAATTTTTCAGGAAAGACTTATAACTTTTTGCAATATGGTGTTGATAAAGAGACTGAAATGCTTGATTATGACATTATTAGAAAACAAGTACTCCTTGAAAAACCAAAACTATTATTATCAGGTTACACTGCATATCCACGAAAGATTGACTTCAAAGAGTTTAGAAAGATTGCTGACGAAGCAGGCGCTTTTTGTTGCGCTGATATAGCTCACATTGCAGGTCTATGCGCAGGTGGCGCGCACGAGAATCCAGTTCCTTATTTTGATGTTGTTACAACTACTACGCATAAAACTTTAAGAGGTCCAAGAAGCGCAATCATTATGTGTAAGAAAGAATTTGCAGAGAAAATTGATAAAGCTGTGTTTCCGGGTTTACAAGGCGGGCCACATGAACACACAATTGCTGCTAAGGCTGTAGCATTTAAAGAAGCGTCTACACCTGCGTTTAAAAATTATGCTACTCAAATTGTTAAGAACTCAAAGCAATTGGTTGATTCATTGCAAGGTTATGGTTATAGAATTGTTAGTGGTGGAACTGATAATCATTTAGCATTGGTTGATGTTAGAGCTGCAGGTATATCTGGTATTGAAGCTGAAAAGGCTTTAGAGAAAGCTGGTATTTATTGTAATAAGAATACTATTCCTTTTGAAACAGGTAGTCCTTGGGACCCTAGTGGAATTAGAATTGGTACTCCTACATTAACTACTCGTGGTATGAAGGAGTCTGAAATGAAGGTTGTTGGAGAGTTTATTGATAAGGCCTTAAAAGATAGACAGGACGACGAAAAGTTAAAGAAAATAAAGGCAGACGTTAAGGAATTTTGTAGTAAATTCTTATTTTATAAATAGGTATTGATATATGGTTGAAACTGAAGTAAAATTTAAGATAGTCGTTGATACAAGAGAAGAGCATTCTAATAGTGCTGACAATGACATGATTAAAAAGCTCGATGAGCATGGAATTGAATATGAAAAGAAAATGTTACCTGTTGGAGACTATTTAGTTATTAATAAAGAAACTGGAGATACTTTTTGTTTTGAAAGAAAAATAATAAATGATTTTGTGGGAAGCGTTTTAGATGGACGTTTAAAAAATGAAATAATAAAAATGAATGAAACGTACGCTAAAAACTTTTTAATAATAGTTGGACATTGGGATGATTATTATAAAGATAGAGCAAAAGTTGTTAAGATGGGTTTTTCAAAAAATATAAATTCATTTACAGTTAATCAACGCTTAGGAGTATTCGCTAGTGTTAGTGCAAGAACGAATACTAAAATTCTTCAAGTTGAAAATGATTCTCAGTTTATTCAATTAATTTTAGCACTCGGCGAAAAATTGACTGATGGTAAAGTTTATAGTGAGCCAATCTTTAAAAGAAAAAAGAGTGAAGAGATGGCATTTATTCATATTTTAACTTCTTTTCCAAATATTTCAGAAGATAAAGCAAACAAAGTTATTGAAAAGTATAAAGACTTTAAAACTTTCTATGATGCGTTGAAGAATGACACATTTGAAATGTCAGGACTCGGAGATAAAACAATTGATTTATTCAAGAGGGTGTTGTTAAATGGCGTGGATTAGAGTAGTTTGTTGTAAGTGTAAACAAGGTTTTCAAATGTTTGCAGATTCAAAAACAGAGAACTTGCAGGAATGGACATGCAAGAAGTGTAGAGATATAGCATGATAGAAACCTTTATAAACATTTCCATCAGTATATAATATATGGTGATTTAAATTGGGACAATCGAATATTAATATGTATGTCATTGGACTTGGTGCTTTAGCAGTAATACTATTAGCTGTGTTGCTAATGCTGAATGGTCAAAATGACACATTGAATAGTACTATAAAAGATCAAAATACAACTATTGACGCTTTGCAAGCTAATGTTAATACATTAACAACAAATTTTGCAACAATGTCAAATAATAACAGTGTGCAAATAGCAGCATTGACTGCGCAAGTAAATGTAACGATGAACGAGAAAAATAATACGATTGCTCAACTTAACGCAACAACAGCGCAATTAACTATAGCAAATGGTCAGATAACGGCATTAACAACTGATAAGAATGCTTTGTTATTCGATAATAATAGATTAACTATTGACAACGCAGCTGTAAATCAATTACGTTTAGATAAGAATGCATTATTAATAGATAATAGCAAGCTAAGAGTCGACTTTAATACTTTAAGTATTGATAGAAATCAATTGTACTTGATAAATAATGACTATAACGCTAGAGCGCATAGACTATACACAGCTCTTAATAATTGTTATTTAGCAGTTAAGAATGGAAGTAATAGTGTATCTCCACTAATATCAGATTTTAATGCTGTATCAATAATAAATAATTGTGTAATAGCGATAGATGCAAATATTGGAGATTATAACTACTTTAAGTGATAGATATGAATAGTATAAAACAATGCAAAGAATGTCAATCTACTAATATATTAATTACTAGCGATCTAGAAGGTAATATTTTTAGTGCAGTTTGTTTGACATGCGGTTGGGAATTTGAATCACCAGAATTCAAAAAGCTTAGCGCAAAGTTAGATGATGATATAAAAGATTTTAGGCGAGATGACTACTTGAAGACTAAAAAGTGATACTCGTTGGAAATCGTTTGTGAAAAGTGTGGAAAGACAGCAACAATAACTGCTAAGAAGGGCGCTTTATGTTATTCTTGCTGGAAGGAAAATAGAAATTGCGCAAGGAAGATTAGAATGACTAATAATCTTAATGATTGTTTTGCTTACGTTGGTTCTAGAAAGATTTCTGGAAAAGAAGCTAAAATAATAAATGAAGTAATGGAAGAAATAGAGAAATCTAAGGCTTCTAAGAAAAAGGTCGCCAAAGATTAAGTTTATAAATACTAATTGTATATAGTTTGATATGAAAGTAGACATAAACGCGTTCGGTAACGGCTTTAGGAATGGAGATGTGCTACCAATTTCTTCAAATTATGCTAACAAACCCTTGAATATTGGCTTCGATCCCTATAAAAATAAAGCATCGCTAGAAAGAGATTTAGTAATATTAAGACACAAAGGTCCAGCTTTAGCTAAATCTTTAAATGCTGCGCAATTAAATAGACTTGAAAAAGAATTTTTACAACACGGTTTTTCAGTAAGAGACGCTAAAAGAGGTGTTGCTTATGCACTTAAACAGTCTAGACAAAATATGAACGACCCTTGGCTATTCCAAAAGAATGGTCGTTACGCAGAATTTGACTTTGATAGTGATGGTGTTCCTAATGCTTTAGATTGTTATCCTTTTGATTATGATAGACAAGACTTTTTTGGTGGTCTTGTTAGCGCAGCTAGTAAAGCTGTGAGTGGCGCAGTAAGCGCAGCTGGTAGTGTTGCTAGTGGAGTAGCTAGTACTGTTGGTAAAGCAGTTGGTGGAGCTGTTAGTGCTGTGACTGGTGGTTCAAGTTCATCTAGTTCTTCAACTACAAGCAAACCTTCTACTACAACTTCATCACCATCTACAACTTCTTCATCTACAACAAGCAAACCTGCTACAACTTCTACATCGACGACAAGCAAGCCTGCTACAACAAGTACAACTAGTTCAAGTAGCACAACAAAATCTTCTACAAATTATTTCGGAACAGGAGGAAGCAGTTATTTTAATACAGGTGGAACTTCAGTTAGTACACCATCAACTCCCGCACCACCAGCAACTTCATCAATAACATTGACTCCTAAACCAACTACATCTACAACATCAACAACTTCTTCAACTAATCGTGGTGGTGGAACTTATGTTAATTCTTCTGGACAAGGAATGTCTTCAATGGTAGACCCAGGCGCAGGATATACAAAAATTGACTACAACGAAGCTTTAAAAGGTAATATTGTTGACGATGTTACTAAGAAACCTGTTACAACTACAACTAATATTTTTAGTGGCAGTGGAAGTTCTTTTAATCCATCTAATCCGTTTGGAGTAACTAATCCTTTTGATAAATTCAAAACAACTACATCAACACCGACAACTCCAAAGCAAACAACTACAAGTTCAAACGTTTTAGGCGTAGTAAATCCTTTCGGAACTGGAACTATTAATACAACAACTGGAACTACAAAAGCTACTAGTGTAGCAACTAGTGGTGTTAGTAAAGAAACATCAAATTTGATATTGGCTGGAATCGCTGCAAAGACTGTTGGTGATGCATATACTACAGATTTAGATAAACTAACTAAAGCTCGCCAGATAGACAATGGAATAATTAATTATAACGATATTGATAGAGCTAGAGCACAAATTTATTTTGCTGAACAACAAGGTTATAGTCCAACAACACAAAAAGCAATGGACATTAAATTAAAAGTAGAAAACTTCAGAGGACAATACGGACAGAACCCTGTTGCAGTTGAAGCTTATTTAGGAGCAAAGAGAGCGGGAAAAACAGATAATGAAGCAGCTGATGCGTACTCACAAGCAGATAAGAGTGGTGTAAATCCTTACGAGAAATTAGTCAATGATGCGACTGTAACATTTACAAAAGAAACTAAAGCAGCTGAAGCAGATTACATTAATAAATTTGGTAGTGGTTGGGACGTAACAGCATCTAGAATGCCAACAAAAGATTCTACAGCTGTTGGAACAAAAACTTTGGGCGGATCCATTTACACTGTATATAGACAGGGAAATGAATTCTTCCTTGGACCTGAAACAACAACTCCCGGAGCAGAAGGTATAACTGCTGATAGTACACTTGCATATGTACCAGAAAAAACTAAAACATCTACGTCTTTCTTTGGTGGATTAGGTAGTACTAATATGAATCCATTCGGTACGTTATTAACTGATTTAGATAATAAAAAGAAAGCTGATGACTTTGTTAATAGAAACGCTTTAGGTACTGAAGTTCTTACAACACAAAAAGCTATTGCAGCTGAAGAAGCTAAATTCGCAGAATCTACTCAAGTTAAAACTTATAAGAAAGGTGTTGACGACGTTCAAGCAGCTATAGATAAATGGAATAGCGATGTTGCAGCAACTACAGCAAATCCAAATTATACAAATAGAGATGTTGATAGATTGGAAGCAGATAGAACAGCTATTAAAAACGAAATAACTAGATTAGCTGACAACGAAAAGAATATTATTAATCCTATGATTAGTGATTTGTCATTGACTAGAAATAAAATCGCTGCAGATTTCGCAACGACAAGCGAGATGGCTAGATTACAAGCAGAAACTGATATCGCTAATGCTACAAAGAAGTACAAAGATACTACTGGTATGACATTAATGGAAGATTACGATAAAGCAATCATTGATGCGCAAGCTAATATGAGTGGAACTGACATGTTGTTATTAAATGTTGGTAATTTAGGAAAAACTGGAGCAGCTGCACTTGATATTAAAACAGCTAGAGATGTAAGATTAAATCAACCTGTTCTTGATACAAAACAATTACTAATAGATAAAGATTATACTGGATATTATACTGATCAGTACGGTATGCCTGCAAAGAATACTACATTAATGGATTCATTAGTTGGAGACTTTGTATTAGCTGGAAAGCAATATACAGACCCAATCTATTCTCCTGGAAGAGGCTTTTTCACTGGTGCTAGTGATATTGACACTGTAACTGCTGCTAAGAAAGCTGAGATATTAGATAAAAATCCACAAGCAAAAGCAAACTACGAAGCATTACAACAAAGACAAATAAAAGTAGATAATAATATTAAGACATTAAGAGACGAAAATCAAAAGTACAATCAGACATTGAATCAATATAGTTCAAGTAATTATAGAATGTTGTCTCCTTCAGACAAAGCGAAGTACGACGCAGCAAATACTGGACTAAAAAACAACTTATCAAAAATTACAGATTTAGAAGGTCAAAAGTTAGATAACTTTAATAAAACATTTTACGATATTTATTTAAGAGATATTAGTAAAGCTACAACAACTGAAGAATTGAATAGAGCTTACGAACTAAGAAGTTTGGGAGATTTAGAAACTATAAAGCAATACCCAATGAGCGCAGCTGAAAAAGGAAATAACATTTTATTCGGAACAGCAATTAGCACGGGTGTTGGTGCTGGACTGGGATTAGCTGGCGGACCTGCTGGTGTTGCTGCTGGTGGAGCTGTTGGATTTGTTGGAGGTCTTGGTGGATCTTTAATACAAAACTTTTTACAAGAAGATATTACTAGACAAACAGGTAGTAAAAGTATTGGATACGCAGGCGGTGTAGCAGGTGGAATTGTTGGAGATATTGGTATTTCTACAGTAGTTGAAGCAGCAGGTAAATCTGCAGTTAAACTTTCTTCAAAACTAATGGGCACTTACAAAAAGCCAAGTTTAGACGCAACAATTGAATACGTAAAAAATCCGTTAGATGTTGGAGATATAATGGACAACGGAACATTAAAGGAAGGCTTTGGTGGAAGTACAATTAGAATGTCTATTAAACAAGGCGATGATATATATGTTCAAACTTTCAAAGTAAGCGCAAAGACTAATACTAACATAGATGACCTTGGTAAAGCATTTGTTGACGCTAGTAAAAAGAACGGCTTAATAAACGCTAGTACTGGACAAGCAGTATCATTAGATGATTTATTTTCTATTGTTAAAGATGAAGCAGGAAATGTAATTACGCCTAAAACAACTACGCAAATGTTTAGAATAGCTACTGATAGCGATATTGTAATACAACCAACTACAAAATTACAAAAATTGACTGGACAAGAAGCAGCAGATTACTTAGCAGCTCCAAAGTTAGGTATTGGCGCACCTGCTACAAAAACAACTACTGATATGTTAGCTCCAGATGATGTATTTAAGATGGCAGACAACGCTAGTGATTTATCTGCAGCAAAGAAAACATTGACTATGAAACAATTTGAAGATGTTGCGATGGACGCAAAGAAAGTTACTGATCAAAAAGGTTGGTTGACTTCAATCAACGATTGGCTTTCTGGAACAAAGAGATACAATGAATTTACAGATAATTTGTTTGTAACAGAAACTACTGGACACGCAAGTAAACAAGTTGGAGATTTTACTGACGAAATATTTGCAACAACTACAAGAAAAGTTGACCCAGATTTAATGCAGTTAGAAGATATTGGACAACAAGTAACATCATTGACTTACAAAAAGACTGCGCCTGAAGGTTCTTATATGGCTATATCTGGTTCTAAGATTCCAGGTAAGAGCGTCGTTAAAGAAAGTAGTGATAGAATAGTCAATGTTAGTGTTGACCCTACGTTAGCTCACAGTTTAACATTTTCTAAAGCTGGAAAAACTAAATGGCCTTTTGGTTTAAATCCTGATGACGCTGTTATAGCTAAAGATTTCGATAATTTCACTCCTCCTACGCCACCCGCTGGAACTAAATTTGGTTTGAGCTTAGATGATTTAGCAAATGCTGAAACAGCAACATTCCAAACTAAGCAAGCAGCAGCAACTATGAACCCTGCTAATCTTTCTGCAAAAGAATTAGCATTACAAAGTAAATTGAGTAAAATGAATCCAATGGATATGGGTTTGTATAATCCAACTGCAAGCGAATTAAAGATTATGGATAGTGCGTTAAAGAAACAATTAGCAGCTGATTTAGGAAAGACTGCTGATACTGTAACTAGCACAGCTAATTTAACATCAAAAGAATTAGCATTACAAAGTAAATTAATGAATATGACACCAGCAGAAAAAGGTTTGTACACTTTAACATTCGAAGAACAAAAATTATTAAATAGTGGCAGCAGACGTCTTAAGAAAGCAAGCGGAAAATAGAGCATCTAATATTTTCGCTAAGAATGTAGACGCAGCTCAAAGCGGAGATATATTTGATAGTTATGCAGCATTTAATACTGGAGCTAAATCATTTAGTCCAAGTAGTGAAAATATTCCAAATGGAAGTACTGGAACATTAATGCGAAATGCTGATAGTATGATGACAACTAACTTTGCTATTACTCCATTAGCTAGCTTACCAAAAGTACCAATGCAATTTACAGATAACTTTTTAAGTATATCTGATAATTTAATGACACCAATGGTAAAGAACATTGACTTAGACTTAATGAGACCAAGAGCTGGTACTTTAGCTGTAACGGGTTTGAGAGATGTTGCTACAAGAGGTGGAATGAATTACCTTGACAATTATAGACCAAAGAATTTAGATCTTGAAGCTATTAGAGCAAAAGTTCCTGATGTGCAAAGACCAAAAGTTACTGATCTTGCGCCAATAAGAAGAATGACTGATATTTCGCCTTATAGATATAAGCCCGATATTCAAACAACTAGTTTTAAGTTCGGAGATATTACTATACCAAGAATACCCGACCCAACTATACCAAAAATACCTGACCCAATTAAAGGTATAAATCCTCCTCCAGTAATTCCTCCTGTTGGATTGCCTGGAGTTCCTGGTATCCCTGGAATGGGCGCGCCTGGTTTCGGTGGATGGAATATGGGTGGAAGAGGTAGTGGAACTGCGGGTGGAAGAAAGAGTGGACAAGACTTGATACAAGTTAAATCATCTTTATTCAGAAAGTTTGTCACTGGTGGACATGATATTTATACTACACGAGAAAATGTTAATAGATTAAAAGCTACAATTGCTGCAAAAGGAACATTCTTGGGTTATGATTTAATACCAACACAAGAAGATTTGACTAAGCTAGAAAAGAAAAGATTGAAGAACGACAACATGGAACGTAACATGCTTGGAAGTTTCGCAGATATAAGAGTTTAATCAATGCGTGGGAGTATTGATATTATGGATGGAATGAATTTTGTTACAGCGACAATGATGTTTGTTGCTGCACTTATTGCAATAGTTATTTTGATACCTGTTGCGAATGAAGTTTTGCCATTTATTTCTGCGTCTATGGGACGCAGTACAGCATTAATGGTTTCTGGAATGGTAGTAGTTGTGATAGTTGTTGCAATGTTTGTTTGGGTTAGACAGTCTAGTAGCAACGAAAGTCCGATGATGCAAGGCGGATCTCAAGGAAATTTTTGAAATGCATCATATAGAAAAGTTTATAAATATAGAAGAACTACAATACATATATTAAATGTGATTAAAAATGAAGTTTACTAACAAATTGAAAATGAATAACAAAGGTCAAGGCTCAATGATGAGCTTTTTTACACTAATTCTCGGGTTAGTAATGATTGTTTCATTTCTACCAATCGTGAATGAATTAGTTGGAAGTGTAAATAATAGTATTGCTGCTGGCAATATGGCGAATTTAAGTTTCGGCGCGACAATTCAGTTGCTTTTAGGTATGCTCGGATTAATAATGGTTTTATTATTCTTAATGGGAGTAATTTCAGACTTCCAGCAAAGACAAACTTACGTCGGCGCGTAATTAAGTTGAACGCCATAATAATTTTAACTAACCTGTGCAAGGTAATGTGAATGAATATGTTTATTAATAAGGAAAGTACTAATTCTTATATGAAGATTGGGGTAACAATTGTATTATTGTTCTTGCTTGCAGCATCAGTTTTTGCATCTAGCGGGACTACAGTAGATGGTAACACACGTGTTGAATTAGTGTATATAACAGAAATCGGCGACAGCAACATGTACGCGGGCGACGGCAATTTCGTTGATTTCGCTACAGATGATTTACCTACGGGCCCAGTAGTAGCGACTGATGGTAATCGCGCGATACTTGGTGTTTTTTACACGGATTTTGAATTGACTAATTATCATTTGTATGTAACACTTATAGATCCGCGTTGTTATACAATCAATTCTGTAAATTTGCTCCGATTTAACGTTTTTTCTCAATTAGGACAACCGATAACTGACATTAATTATATATTGAATGGTAATCCCGGGTTGGATTTAAACGGGTTTTGTTTTGGAAATGATTCTAACAAGACTTGTTCGCGTTTAGATCCTAATATTATACCTTTTGTTACTAATACTGTAACTATATTTGCTAGTAATGGTGTTAACGTAGAATCTGTAACATGTGATTTTAATTTTAGCCCGTATGGTGGTAACTCAATTATTATGGTGCCAAGACCCGATTGGGTTATGTTTTTGTTATTAATATTAATTATAGGCGGTGTCGTGGTATTCATTGTATATGGACGCCGAGATAGATATTGAAAGGAAAGAATTATAAATAAAGAAACATTATAATTATTGGTATATAAAGGTATTTGCATGAATCTAAAATACATATTTGCAGCAGTTTGCTTATTATTATTAGTAGCGCCTGCCGTTTTTGCAAGCGACTTAATGGTTTTGCACGGAAAAGCCTATGATGGCAACAATTTAATGGCTCTTGGCGATGTGCAAGTCCAAATTTATAAAACAGCAGTTGGTGGAGTCGCAGTCTATGATTCTGGCATTGACTTTAACGACGCAATAAGATTAGGTTTATTTGATGTTCTTTTAGGGTCAGGAGTTCCGTTGGATTTGAATTTCGGACAAAATTATTATTATGCTCTTAAGATTAATGGTAATGATATTAATTTTGGGACTAGTTTTAGAAGTGTATTTCAATCTGCCCACGGAGATTTAAACATTTATTCAATTTCGCAACTAATAAATGATTCGGGTTATTTAGTTCCGTCTGCGCTTACACCATATTTATCTAAAGTTGATGCTAACGGTTTTTATGCTTTTAAAACGGATGTTAATTTGTGGGCTAATCAATTGTTAGTTCCTTATTTAACTAAATCTGACGCTAACGGTTTTTATGCGTTAAAAGTTGATGTTAACATTTGGACTCAACAATTATTAGTTCCTTATACTACTGGCTCGGACGCTAACATTTGGATTGTTCAAAAACTAATTCCGTATTTATTAGCAACAGATGCTAATGGTTTTTTCGCTTATAAAACAGATGTAAATCTTTGGACTAATCAATTGATTGCTCCTTATTTATTAAAAACAGATGCAAATGGTTTTTATGCATTTAAATCAGATGTTAATCTTTGGGCTAATCAATTACTTGTACCATATTTAAGTAAAGTAGACGCTAACGGTTTTTACGCATTAAAGAATGATGTTAATTTGTGGGGAGACCAGAGATATACTTCAAAATCTGATACTAATGTTTGGATTGACCAGAAATTAGTGCCATACTTATTATCCATTGACGCAAATGGTTTTTATACGTTAAAGAGTGATACTAATATCTGGATTGATCAGAAATTGATACCTTATTTATTAACTGCAGACGCAAATGGATTTTACACTTTTAAAGGAGACACTAACATTTGGATTGATCAGAAATTGGTGCCTTATTTAACTAAAGTTGATGGTAATATATTTTATGCATTTAAAAGCGATGTTAACTTATGGGGAGATCGACGATATCTTCCTTTGAATACTATATTAGCAACTGACACTAACTGGCAGACTTCTTGGGCAGTCTTTGATGCTAACATGAAAGCTATTTACACAGTTAAAGCTGATACTAATCTTTGGATTGACCAGAAATTGACTCCTTATTTATTACAAGCTGACGCGAATGGATTTTATGCATTCATAG
>Ga0247841_10009626_pt1 | contig 13462 bp, 11 predicted proteins | sample LaCruzMarch2015__2_FD_192410 | JGI IMG/M metagenome (GOLD analysis project Ga0247841, IMG submission 192410) | Freshwater microbial communities from meromictic Lake La Cruz, Castile-La Mancha, Spain - LaCruzMarch2015_18m | ecosystem: Environmental > Aquatic > Freshwater > Lake | place: Spain...
AACCATGGAAACAACAGATACCACAAAAGCAACCTCAGGCTGAAGCGGTCTTTATGAAAAGGTGAATGTTCTGAAAACATCCAGCGACAGCCGCAGTTGCGTTGTGGTGTCTGTTGTGAACCTGAAAACCTGAGTAACAACCGCAGTTGCGGTGTGACGACTGATGGTTGGCATTTATGCCCCTTATTTCGGCCTCAACCCTTCAATAAATGAAGCATCGGCCCAATATGTAACCCCCAGCCTCCCCGTAAAAAAGAAATATTTTCCATCGGCAGTAACCCTAGGATTCAAGGCATATTCAAATTTCAGGTAGTTACTTAAATTAATGGTTTCACCCCATGCACCATCCGGTTTCCTGAAACAGATACAGAGCTGATAGGTATAATACGGGACCTGCCTTGAGAAAATGAGATAGCTGCCATCCGACGCGATAAAAGGAGAAAAATTCCCGGTTTTGTTATTAATGGTACTGTCCAGTTTTTCAGGTTTGATATATTCTCCGTTAATATATTCCGAACAATAAATATGACCCCCTGCCCCGAAATAAAGATTGCCTTTAAGATCAGCTGAAAGCTGCCAATGCATGCCCTCAATTGAATTTATGATTTCCGGTAATTTCTTTGGTTCCGACCATCCATCTGCAGTCTTATCCAAAACCCATATTTTTTCCACATAGGGAAAAACCAATTCCTTTGTTGTCACCGGTCGCTGGGAAAGAAAAAACAGTTTCTGCCCGTCAGGAGAGATAAACGGAACATCATCCCCCTGGATTTCAGCTGAAAATGGAGCATTTCCGGGTGTAGTCCACTGGTCATTGATCCTTGTTGATTCTACAATGGCAGTATTCGGATCCCAGTTGGCTTTCCAGAAAGCCTCCTTTCCGTCAGGTGAAAAAGTATAAATACCATGCAAGCCTTTTTGAATGTCAGGCAGGGGAGGAATAAATGGCTCAGGTGTCATGCCATGAAGCTTTTGCCCGAAATATTCCCCGGACAAAACAACAGGCTTTATACCCGTTTGACCGGCCCCACGCGAAATTAAATAATCAGCCACATCGGTCTTCTTCTTTTCAGTTGCAAGCAGGCAGGGTGTCTTTCCGTCGATGGTGTGGGCATTCTTGTCTGAACCAATCAGAACAAGCAGTTTAACAACCGCCAGGTTTCCCCCGTATGCCGCAGTATGAAGCGGAGTCCACCCAAAGATGTCAGTATTGTTAATTGGCGCTCCGAGCTTAATTAACCTACCCATCAATGCAGTCGAATTACTTTGGGCAGCAAAATGGGCCAGTGTCATCTTCATGTTATTTTCGTAACGGATGTTTAATCCCTGCTGCAGGTATTTTTCCAGGCACTTCAGGCTTCCGCCCTGTAAACCAAATTCAATGGTACGCATAGCGCCATACGTTCCTGTCTCAGGCAGCTTTGCACCCCGGTCAAGTAAATAATCGAAAACATTCCTGTCCTCTATCTCCACTGCATAAAAAATTGCGGTTCGTCCATCAGGGGTTGTATAATTTATATTTGCCCCTTTTTCGACAAGTAATTTTGAGACCTTAATCCCAGCCATGAAGAGTGGTGTTTGAAAATCCTCTCTCAGTGCGTTAACATCCGCCCCATGTTCAATCAGGCAGGCTGCTATCTCTTCATTATCTTTTTGAGCCGCAATATGCAGTGGGCTTGATAAAAACCAGCCTGTTCCTACTGCTTTTAACTTAACACACCTGGGATCTTTTTCTACTAACTCTTTTACTTCCGCAAGGTTTTCTTTCATTACAGCTCGAAAAATATTCTGTGCCGGTATTCCTGCTGCTGCAAACAGAAACGCAGTCATAAGCAGGACTGATGTTAAAGTTTTTATTTTACTTCCTGTTTTCACTTTTAATCTTTTCAACAGAATATAAAGATACCAGGTATCGGGGGAAGTTCAAATTGAAATCGGAGATTTGTTTAAAAATATCTGTCACCAACCGGACACATTCAGGTTTTTGCCTTCTCGCATACACTGAAAAGTCAACTTGTTTTGAAGCAGAAGCTTGCTATTGGCTCATGCTTTCCAATGTACGTTTGATTCCATCTTTGGGAGATGTGGCGTTAATACCAAAACGTTTCTCGAATTTGCTGCTGTCAAAGATGTAATCATTCTCATATTGATATACCATCTCCGGGAATTCTTTCATCATGGGAATAAACAGGCCCAACGCATGCAACATCCAGGTTGGTACTGTTTGAACTTTAGGTTCCTTGTTAAGTTCTTTGGCAATTAACCCGATCCAGTCAAAGTTGGTTATTTTTTCTTTGGTTGTCGGAACATGCCATACCTGGTTATAGGCATCTGCAGTATTTCCCAGAATTGCGGTAGCTTTTGCTGCGTCAGGAGTATAGGTGTAGGTATGAATTTTGGAGATGTCTCCAAAAGCCTGGGCTTTCTTCCCTTTCCTTAAATTATCAATGACCATAATGGATAGCGCACTGTTCCTGTTGTCGGGCCCATAAAAATCAGCTGCCCTGGCAATCAGTGCTTTAAGATTATTTTGTTCCACTTCGTCTAAAATTATTTGCAGGACTTTTGCCCTGACTTTTCCTTTTTCACTGGGTGGCATGATTGGCGAGGCCTCTGTCATGAAAGGAATGGCGGTTTTAGCATACATATAGACATTGTCAAAGAAAACCAGCTTTGCATCGTATTTCCTGCATGCTTTGACCACCTCATGGATGAAAGAGGGCCAGGTTTTTTGCCAGACTTTTGTCCTGTATTCAAACCCGACTGTCACATAAACTATTTCGCTTCCGGCGATAACCTTGTCGATCTGGCTGAGATCATTAACATCGGCAGGAAATAATTCATCTGTATCATTAACCTTTTTCGGATTTCTGCTGACCAGGCGGATTTTCCCTGTATAACTTTTTAACTCCCTGGCGAGTGGAATGCCAATGGCTCCTCCTGAGCCTAATATTGTTTGTACCATAGATTTTACTTTTAGTTAAACCCGGATGAAGGATTCTGCTATAAAATTACTTAATCTTTATGGAATTTTCATTATTCCGTTGGTTAAAGAAATCCGGGAGCTAACAGCGAAAGTTGAACAACTCGCAAAAGAGATTGCGGTACTGACGGGGAAGTGACAGCATGGCTTACACAGCGGTGACTGATGTTGGCAAGAATCAGTTCCAGTAATGCCCCAGCACAATATAATAGGCAAACTGGTCGGGTCCAACCGCAAGATCAACCCCCATCCTCATCCGGAAGATCCTGGAGAGAAGGTAACGGAAACCAGCTCCGCCGGCAACATGCCAGGTCGGATCATCCAGGTACCTCGAACTGCTGAAAGTCTTCCCGACCCCGGCAAACCCGAGAACACTCCACCGGAGTGTAACATCAAAACGCTGCTCAGTCTCAAGCTGCAAAACCTGATCCCCCTGGTAAACCATGGCCCCGATGCCCCTCATTTTAATGTAAGGAAGCAGGTAGAAAGGAGCATTCCCGCCGACCCACTGCCAGTCGGCCCTCAACCCGCATACCCACCACTTAACCGGTCGGAAAAACCCATTGATAAAAACCTCGCTTTTCTCGTAGTCAAAATCACTGATCGTCCAGTTCCGGCCGATACCGAACGAAGCTTTGGTCCTGATTCCCTTGTCGGGAGTGAAAATAGTGTTGCGTGAATCCCATTCAAGATACAATCCGAGCAAACCGGAATTTTTCGTCATACCGGGTTTCTGATTGAACATCGAATCGGGGATGTTCTCAAACTCCGTTGAAGTAGTTATATTGGAAAAAGTATAGTTGAACCCTGCGAAAAGTTTGTTCCGGAATAGGTTTTCGCTCACATCCAGAACCCCAAGGATGGTTTTAAGCTTGAACAGCACCTCCTTTTCCCCCAGGTGTGTGAAATTCCTGTAAAAGTTGATGTTGATGTCGGCATAGGCAGCAGCAATGTTGTACCGCATGCCAATCTTTGGAAAACTGCCCTGCCTCATTCCCCCAACACCCCAGGTGTTGTTAAGGGTCCACATCCCAGCTACTCCCGTGATGTCGGGGAAATGGAATTGCTCTCCTTTCTTGGCAGTTTTCTTCGGACTGATAAACACAAGAGCCATGGCCAGACCGAAACTGCCGAGAGATGGTTCGCTGATGATCACCGGCCAGGGCACAAATCCGTGCATGTTGATGAGGTAATCGCTCAGGTCGAGATTATGGTCCAGCGTATCTTTCAGGTTGAGCTTTGCCTTTGGAGCCTTGACCGTTGGCTTGACCGTATCCCGGGCCGGGATTGGGTCATGAGGATTGGATGAATTCTGATTCAGTGCATGATTTTGTAACTCCTCCGCGACCAGAACATGAACACCTGGCTGGTCTTGTGGCTGGCATTGTATTTGAGCCTGGTCCTTTGACTGATCCGGAATTTGGATCTGTTCCTGGCTCCCGGGCTGATCGGGGATTTGAACCTGGCTCTTTGAAAAATTCTGAGCCTGCAATTGCATGCTCAGTAATATTCCCAATATCACAGGGAATAGCAGGATGTAGCGGTTTCTGAAGTTTCTGTGAAAGTTCATGATACTGGCGTATTTGTTTTATTTTAATTCATTAGGCGCCGGTTGATACGCCAAAATGGACGGATCTCTCTTGTATGTAATAAACTGCTGCTGGGCGAAAGTTACGACATTTCCCCGTAAGCCGATTGAACAAACCTACAATTAATTTGTATTTCCGTTGCCTGCATTTAAATTCCTCAAACACCTGACCGAGAATCCGAACCGCTTGTCATGAAAGTTGCGCATCACATCCTCGAACGCATAGATTATGCTGCGGTACCAGGCGATTGTTGTACCGCACCCGCTACTGCTCCACCAGAATCCGTTGCTTCCCGCAATGAAATAACGGCCGCTGCTGAGGTGCTCACCGCAAGGGAGGGCGGTAAAACCAATGGCCTCAGTACCATTATAGCCTGATCTCCAGCCCGAAGTTGACTTAAGCCGCTGCCCGGCATCATACCCCCGGAGCCCCCGGTTATCCCACACCGAATCGCCGGGGCCGTAACGGGAATCAGCACAACCCTCCAGGAATTTCCATTCGTCATCAGTTGGAACCCGCCAGCCGTCAGGACAAAGATTACCCGTGTTTACGGCGTACCAGTTGTAAAGTGCCCCGCAGGTATCGGCCTTGCTTTCATTATCGTTGTAGTAACAGTAAGCATCACTGCTTAATCGCGACCAGGCAGTGTCTCCCGTAATTTTGGGGATTTTTGTACCATTGTTGTACGCGGTGGTTTTCAGGTTTGCTGCCATCCACTCATACCTGCCAATTATAACAGTCTGGTAAACATTGCCATCAATATCGGTAACACTGCCCCTTTCCGGTATTTGCGCATCGAGTGATGCAAAACACAATAAAAGGAATGAAAAAAATATTGTCGGTTTAATCATGGCTGTTGCACTGTAATACACCCATCAATTATGGTTATTATAAAATTAGCAGCATCGACCCATTCCGGTATCACCAATTTTTCCGGAAAAGAGGACCCCCTTGATATTAAAATGGCAAACCCATCAACAGGGCAAATATCCTGATGATAAAATTACAAAATTGTTCACATAGCTGAGATAACATCAGTCGCCATATGAGCAGCCTCAGCATGACCTGATCTGAATCAGTGGGAGCATTTGATGGATCAAGCGAAATCTCTGGGGGAAGATAGCTAAGCATTAAAGTCACATTTCAGATTTCAGATTTTTTACCTCCCATTTTTATCTTCATCTTTGTTTTTATCGCATTGAACAATCTCACCAGTTGTTCAACCTCCGAATAGATTTCCTCCGTTTTGGCAAAATCAAGCAAGTTGACACTAATCAGATATTCATGCCAGAACAGGGTTTCGTCACACTCTTCTACGACAATACATATCTTGGAATAAAACTCTGCATCGGAGCGTGCACGGGTTGCAGCTAACGTGTCGCTGCCATCTGAATGGTTCTTTCACGCCGATGGTCGTTAAATTTTGATTTGTCCTGATTTTCCATTGTATTCATACTTTTTCAGGGTTAATCAGGGTTGTAGCGTAAAAGTGAAGGGTGTGTGTTGATACGTTGTTTGAATGTGAGAGAAGTGAAATGTGAAATGCGAAATGTGAAATCTGGAATGCGAAATGCGAAATGCGAAATGTGAAATCTGAAATCTGAAATGCGAAATCTGAAATTCCATTCCCCACCCTGGAAATTACTCATGATCCCATTTGATCTGGCACACATCAGTCACCACATAAGCAGCCTCAGGCTGGCGCGGTCTCAATCAGATGGAATATGGAAAATCGAAAATCGAGCAACAGCCGCAGCTGCGATGAGGTGACTGATATGTGACAAGATGAAGCTACCGAATTCGCTGCGATGAGGTGACTGATATGTGGCAAGATGAAGCTACTGAATTCGCTGCGATGAGGTGACTGATATGTGGCAAGATGAAGCTACTGAATTCGCTGCGATGAGGTGACTGATTTGTGACAAGAAGCAGCTACTGAATTCGCTACGTTGTGGTGACTGATTTGTAACCAGATACAGCAACTGCCCTAATGCTCCAATGAATGAACCACCACCCCTTCCGGCTTCCTGAACTTCCACCGCTTGTGCGACCACAGCCAGTAATCAGAACACGCTTTTATAGAATCCTGAAGGTGTTTCATAAAGGCTATCACAACAGCCCCCTCGGGCAGATCGGCAGGATTTTCTGAAATCAGCACCGTGCGAAAAGTGTAATATCCCCTCTTTACGATCCGGATATCGATATAAACAACCGGCATGTTGAATTTGCGGGCCAGCGCCTCATAACCCTGGTGGCATGGCGTATCCTGGTTGAGAAAGCGAACCCACAGGCAGTTCTGCAAATCGAACGGACGCTGGTCAACTCCGAAAATGTAACCCAACGCCTTATCCCGGTGCTCTATCATATACCGCAGGGTCTTCTTTACCGACAGCAGATCCATATTGTACATCCCCCGGGTTTTCCTGTGATATTGTTCAACATAAGGATTGGTGAAAGGACTGTACACGATGACCAGCGGGTGCTTCATCTGTTTTCCGAGGACCTTCCCCCATTCCTGGTTCCCGTAATGACCCCCGATAAGCATCACACTCCGGCCCTTCTCAAAGAGGGCATTAGTCAATTCCGGATTTATCGCCCTGAACCTTTTCATCAGTGCAGGAACAGGCATGGTATAGCCCTTGATGGTTTCGGTGAGAAGATCGCAAAAATAACGAAAGAATTTACGCGCCAGCTCTTCAATCTCAGGATCAGGTTTATCCGGGAACGAATTTCTCAGGTTATTGTAAACCACCTCCCTGCGATACCGTATCACATAAAAAATAAGAAAATAAGAAAATCGCGAGACAGCCTGCACCAATACAACCGGCATAATACGAAAGAGCTGTATAAAAAACCAGCTGACGCAAAAAACCAGGTAGTTTATGACTGCTTTTTGTCTCATCAAATTTTTCAACTTATCTGTTTGAGCCAGCTCCAAAAAAACATTCTATACTTTTAGTGCCTGCTGTGTTCAGGTATTACGGGCAATACGCACCTGCCTGAGCAGATCCATCGCCGCGAAATACCCCGAATAAATGGCCCCAGAAAACCCACCGCCAAATTTATCCCAGGCAGAAGCAATAAAGAGATTGTCGGCCGGGCTGATTCTCTGCTTTGACCTGGGTCCCGGCAATTGTGCAAACCCATATACCGCACCGTCTGTGTTGAGGGTGTATCGCTTAATGGTGCGGGCAGTGGCTGCACCATGCCATACCAGGTGACGGTTTAAACCGGGTATCCTTTGTTCCAGCTGCGAAAGGAACGACCGGGCAATTTCCTCCTTTCGCCGCTCATACGCCGCCTGGTCCATGCGATCCCAGTAAGAAAGATAATCTTCGGCCACCAGGGCGGCAACACTTTTACCTTCAGGAGCAAGACCCGATTCAATATGACTGTAATCGGTCAGGACAAAGGTCTTGTTTTCAAAAGCGCCCCGGCTGTTGGGTCCGATGTCCTTCGGCGATTGTACTCCGGTTCCGTAAAAACAGGTGCAATAGCAGCGATTTCCAATATCACGAAGCGGCCGGTCAAAACAAAGATACATGGTATATAAGGAGGGACCGGGTTCACGGTCGTGGGTTGCTTCCTGTATCTTGGATCCCAGTGCGGATGGCAACAATTTATTGGCAACCTGTGGCAGGGATGCATTGACAATTACCTGGTGGGAGTTGACCATATGCCTCGAACCATCTTTTAACGATTGGAAGCTGACACCGGTGCACCGGCCTGAATCAACCAGGATCTCCTCTGCCAGATGCCGTAAAAGCACAGTTCCGCCATGCGCAACAATGTAACCAGCCAGGTAATCAGAAAGCACCTGCGAACCACCTTCGATGAATATTCCACCCGATTGGTAATAGGCTCCCTGGGCCTGCGCATAATAATCCATTGACAATTTGTAGGGGTCGTCGCTGAAAGCCATCATATTCCCCAGCAGGATTAACTTCAGCGTTTCATCCGTGATAATGCGATCGAGATAAAGGCCAACCGATTCATGATGCTCCGCCTCGTTTTCAGAACGGTACTTCCTGAAGTTTTCCATCCTGCTGAAATAGGTATTCAAACCGGGCTCCTCGTGCGGGAATTCGCTTATCAGCAAGGCCCTTGCCGCCCCAATATCATGGGATATCATAATATCCCTTCCGGGCAGAACGACCCTATAAAAATGGGGTGCTTCACAGAATTTTACATGGCTGAATACATCCAGCTCCGCGAAGATCTTTTGCTTGAAGTTCCCCGCCTTGAATCCATCCATTTCATGCAGGCCAACCTCGATCCTGAACTCCTTGTGGGAAAAGGTCGTTGCACATCCACCGGCGATTGCATGCTGTTCGATGAGCAGTACCCGTTTCCCCTCTTTCGATAGTTTGGCCCCCGCAGTCAATCCGCCAAGTCCGCCACCGATAATGATTACATCATAATTGTTCATGATATGTGGGATCAATTACAAATTGCATTCAGGCAGATTTACTGTATCGTCCATCACGATATTCAGAATGTCCGGCTAACCGAATAAATCTGATCGATTACATTCCGGTATTTCTCCTCCAGGAATTTCCTCCGCAGTTTCAGGGTATGCGACAATTCACCGGCTTGCGGTGACCATTCATCGTTTACCAGCTGAAATCTCTTGATCTGTTGATAATCCTCAATTCCTTTGTTGAACTTCGCAATGATCTCCTGGTAATGCCCCAAAACCTGCGGATTACCAATCATCGAAACCTGATCCTGGTTTTTACATTCGCGGCCGGCACACCATTCACCCAGCAACTGAAAATTTGGGGTGATCAGGGCGCTTGCAAATTTTTCTCCTTCGCCAAAAACGAAAACCTGGTCAATGAAGTCCGATTCTTTCAGCCGGTTTTCAATCTCCTGCGGGGATACAAACTTCCCGTTGGCAAGTTTGAATATCTCCTTCTTCCTGTCGGTGACCATCAGGAACTTTCCTTTAACTAGTACCCCGATATCGCCGGTGTGAAACCATCCCTCATCATCAAAAACATTTTTAGTGGCCTCAGGATCATTATAATAACCCGGCATAATATTGGGCCCTTTGCATAATATTTCACCATCGGAAGCAATTTTAACCTCAACGCCACTGATCACACATCCTACAGAACCCAGCAGCAGGTCGGGATGTTCCTGCCTGTTGATGGTGATGATCGGGGATGTTTCTGTCAGTCCGTACATATTGATGACCCTTACACCGGCAGCCCAGAAGATGCGTTCAACCCTCGGCTGCAACGCAGCGCCTCCGCACCCTACCAGTTTGATCTTTCCCCCGATGGCTTCGCGCCATTTCGAGAAGACTAACCTGTCGGCCAGTCGATGACGGATGCGGTAGTGCCAAGGATTTCTTCCATCGGGACGAAATTTCAGCCCCAGGCCGATCGACCAGAAAAAGATCCCTCTTTTAATTCCTTTCAGTTTATTCCCCTTCTGCAAAATCGTGTTGAATATTTTCTCCAGGATCCTTGGCACAGCATCAAATCCCTCCGGTCGGATCTCGCGCATGTTTTCAGCGATGGTTCCCATACTTTCCGCGTAATAAATGGTGCATCCGCAATACTGGGTCTGGTAATTTCCAAGACGTCCCCCAACATGACAAAGCGGAAGAATACTGAGATAATTGTATTCGGGTTTAAGCCTGAATACACCGGCTGCGGCCAGGAAATTGGTAACCAGGTTCCGGTGCGAAAGCAACACGCCTTTCGATGGGCCGGTGGTTCCCGAGGTAAAAATTAAAACAGCAGGGGTTTCGGGGGTGATCTCCTTTTTCCTTTGTTCAAGCAAGGGAGACAACTCTTTGGCCCGGCCCTGTCCCAGGTCAGTGATCTCTGTCCAGCAGCGTACTCCCTGAAGCTGGTTAAAGGTAAATATCATTCCGGCTGGTAATACAGAGGCAGCCTCACGACCCAAACGGTTCATCAGGGGCTGATCGCCTATGATCAGCGTGGATACCCCGGCATGCCTGAGAATATGCCCGAATTCGCGGTGGCCGATCGTCGGGAAAACCGGAACATGGATCATCCCTGCCATGGCTAAACCCATATCGACAAAATTCCATTCGGGACGATTGGTTGTGACCGTTGCTACCCGGTCGCCCTTGTTAAGCCCCATGGCCAACAGTCCGAGGCTGAACCGGTGACTGAATTCAACATAGTCGCTGGTGGAAAAATGGTTCCAACGACCATCAACCTTGCTGACAAAGATATCAGAGTTATTAAAATCTTTCTGCAATCTATCCAGAAGGTCGAAAGTTCTAGTTATTTCCATTTGCGAACGATATCTGAGACAAATATAATGTCAAATGGGCAAATATCAAATACGGAGGCTTCACCCGTTCCCGAAAATGATTTTTTAAATGCTTAGTATCGTGCGAACATTTAAATTCAGGGCCGGGAGGAGGTGGTTTGGGTGGTTCAACCGAAAGATCCGCATCATGATGACAGGAAGTAAGGGATAATAAAAACAAAATTAACAACGCTGCAACTGGCAGCAACTTCATGCTGAATACTTTCATTAGGATTTATTTTTTCTGTGCAGGCGGGCAGAACCTCTCATTGTTAATGAACTATGGTGATGAAAAATTGCACACACAGATTTTCCTGAAGTATATGTTGCTTTTATTCATTATCAGGTAAACAAATGTAATCCAAATTTGAAACCCAGCCATTATCAAAGTAAAGGATTCAAGCCTTTTTATCTACTTTTGCAACAAATATAAATACTTGTATATGATAAAAATGAAACATACCCTGATCACATTGCTTACGATCATCTTCACGAACATTGCAGGATTACTCTCAGCCCAGACAGGTGAACCCTGGACGGCCAAAGACCTCCTTGACCCGGCCGCATTGGCCAGCATGATCAACAATGCAAAGGGACAAAAACCGGTGATATACAACATCGGTCCGCTTGCCGATATCAAAGGGGCCGTTAACATCGGCAGCACCAACAACAAGGCAGCACTCGACAAATTAAGCAAAGCGCTCGCTGCTGTTCCGAAAGATAAACTGGTGGTGATTTACTGTGGTTGCTGCCCCTTTCGCAATTGCCCGAATATCAGGCCTGCATTCAACCTCCTGAAGGAGCAGGGGTATAAAAACTTCAAATTATTGAATCTTCCACAAAATCTTAAAGTTAACTGGACCGACATCGGATATCCGATGGATTAACCCGAAACTGATAAACGTTTATGGTTTCTTCACTATTTCAACCCGCCTGTTTTTGGCTCTGTCTTCCGCGGTTCTGTTATCAGCAACTGGTTTTTCCTGTCCCCAGCCGGCGAATGACATTCTTGCTTTATCTGTTCCTTTGGCGACAAGAGCATCCATAACCGATTTAGCCCGGTCGGTTGAGAGTTTTTTATTGCTTGCGGCATCGCCCACGTTATCGGTATGACCTTCGATACTGATTTTAAGCGATACATCCGTCTTCATCAATTCGCTGATCTGGTCGATTATGGGTATCGATTCAATTTGAATGGTTGACTTTCCTGTTTCAAAAAGGATATCAAGCGCAATGTAACCATCCGTATTCAGGGCATCGAGCATTTCATTGGCAGTAATTTCCTGCTTCATAACCTCCAGTTCGAGTACATTAAGTATAATGTCGCTGTTGTTTGTAGCAGCAACTTTTATCCTGTATTCTTTACCGTTTTTATTCAACTCATAACATCCCAATCCGGTATATTCATATATTTTCCTGCCGCCGGCTTTTATGACGGCATTTTCATAATTTCTGACAATTTGCAAATAACTCGGTTCGGGTTTTCCTGATTCCAGATCAAACACATACCACACATAGGTCAGGGTTCCTTCCAGCCTGACATCTTCACCCTTACTGTTGTAAAAATCGAGCTGGTTATAGTTTTGAGTGCATTCCAAAATGTTGTATCCGGGCATGCGGTTAAACAATGGATGGTCTTTACATCCCTCCGTATCTTGTGCAAATCCGCTTGTAACACCTGTCAGTATTATTGCAATCGTAAAAAATAGTTTTTTCATACTCATAAATCTTTGTGATTAATTACTATTTAAGATCCACTTTCATATTTCCACAAAAATAACGCAGGAAAGTCGTTTTTATTCTGAAGAAAATTCCCGCTTCTTTCAGGATGCAAAGATTGAAAATATTTGACAGGCCGCCTTAACTTTTCAGAGATTAACAAGGAAAAGACATGCCTGATGTTTTATTGGGATTAATTTGATTACTTTGCATCTAAATTCCATAGATATGAAAACCTCCGGCCGAAATGCATTCCTGCTGCTCCTTGTGTTGATGCTGGTTGCAGCATGCAAGAAAGAAGATGAACCCATTTACACGCCATCAGGGCCCGACATGCACACCCTGAAAAAGCAATACAACCTGGCGGTGCTCGATGCAAAAGTGGCTGAACCCTTCGAAATTTTCAGGAGTCTCACCGCAGTAATAAATTATGGCGACAGCGCCGCCGGGCAGGGAAACCTGGTATGGTCGGCCGATTCGGCCGGCCGGTGGCGGGTGCTTGTGATTTCGTGGATGAAACAATCCTCTACAACCTACTGGCCTGTCGGACAAACCTTCAAAACGAGCAACAACCAGGCATACATGTCATGGATAACTACCGCTCCCCAGATGCTGGATTTCCTGAAGAAGAACACCTTCAGAGACAGCATGCAGTTACATTTGCGCATCGCACAGGTACTGGGGATGCCTCCCGATACCAAGAATAACTTCTTTGTTGAATACTGGGTTTATCCTGAAAACCTGTTCCGACCAACCCCCGATCCCGAGATCACCGATCATGAAGCCGATCTCTTTTTCCCTTCCTGGATCAGCCAGAAGCACCGTTCGTGGTTTTTAAATGAAATTCAAAACAAGTACGATACCTCTACCACAAGCG
>Ga0247841_10009627_pt1 | contig 13462 bp, 11 predicted proteins | sample LaCruzMarch2015__2_FD_192410 | JGI IMG/M metagenome (GOLD analysis project Ga0247841, IMG submission 192410) | Freshwater microbial communities from meromictic Lake La Cruz, Castile-La Mancha, Spain - LaCruzMarch2015_18m | ecosystem: Environmental > Aquatic > Freshwater > Lake | place: Spain...
ACGACGCCATGGTCCGCGCCGGAGCGACGACGATCGTCGCCATTCTGGCCTCCATGTTCACGACGATGCTCGTCTTCGCATCGCTCCTGCTCGCGCACACGCCGGGGCTGCGTTTCCTCGGGACGTGCGCCTTGCTCGGAATCGGGTTCTCGCTCCTCATCACGATCTTCTTCGTCCCCGCGGCCATTACCCTCACGCATCCGGGCGAACGCGCGAAGAAGGGGAGCGCAACCGACTGAGGCCCCACCTGCACACCCCCGGCGGCAGCCCGCCGGGCGACGCCTTCACACGCTTGCCATAGCGGAACCGCGATCCGTTCACGCGCGCCGCCTATGTTCTCAGAAACTGTGAACGTGACGAATGCGCAGACACCGAGCGCAAGGAGACTCTGACCCTATGGAAACGATCAACCAAGGCGCCGTGCGGCGGCCCCTCCGCGTCGAGTGGCTGCTCTCTCGACTCGACAACGTGGCAGCGTGGTTGTCAGCGGCCGTGCTCTTCCTCTATATCGTAAGCGGTTACGGACTGACGAGGCCGGAGTCGATCGTCCGGCTGACGGGAGGCATCATGACGCCGGACCTCGCCTACACGATTCACAACGGCCTCTATATTCCCCTGCTCGTCGTCTTCGTCTTCCACACGTTCATGGGTCTGCGGCGGGCACTCATCCGCACCACAAGGCGAAAACTTGTCGCAGGATGGATCACGGCCGGCGTCGGCTCCCTCGCCCTTGCCTACCTTGCACTCCTCGGGTGGGCGTAACGGCACGCTGACGAGCCGCGGACCAGGCGGAGGAGGAGGTCCATGGAAAGAAACAGGGCCTCGGGCATTCGCCCGAGGCCCTTGCATTGCAGCTGAATGTGGGAGCTAGAGCTTTCCCTGGACCACGACGAGGAGCTTCCGCGCGTTGTCCTGCGCGTAGGCATTCATGAGCGGGTACTTGTCGCCGATCGGATCGGCAATCACAGACTCGAGCACGCGGGCGGCGTCGGCCCACATGCCCTTCTCCATGTAGTAGAACTCGGCGATGAACGTGCGGTTCTCGAAGTACTCGTCGGCCGCGGCGAGCGCCGGCTGGCAGGCGCCGCACGCGCTGCAGATGGGTTCGGTCACGACGTAGCAGAGGAAGCTGAGCGCCTTGTCCATGTCCTTACCAATCGGAAGGCCGGACCAGTAGGCGCCGAGCGAGCGGTACGAGCCGCCGGCAACGTAGCCCGGATCGAGCTCGAGCGTGCGTTCGGACATCGCCTGCGTCTTCGCCGGCACGCCGGCGAACACGGCCTGGAGCGCGTTCTTCTGCGACACGCGGAGCCAGTTGGCCGTCGCCCAGTAGAGGGCGGCAACGTCGGTCTCGGCCTTGGCAGCAGCAATGAACCCCGCACCCGACTTCCCATAGGGTCCTTCAAGTTCAGCGAACCCCGGATTCATCCGCAGGCTCTTGAGTCCCCAGTGCTTGCCCTTGAGGTAGGTGGCCTCGTTCGTCTCGGGGGTGTAAAACACGTTCGCCAGGGTGTAGTAGGCCTGAGACAGCTTGGTGACGACGTCCTTCAGGCTCGCGTCGACGGCGAACTCCATCACTCCGCCTTCTTGTGGTTTGTCTACGTCGCCTTCTCTTTCCTCGTTCAGGGCGTCGGTCACGCCGAGCGCCGAACGCAGCGTGGCGACCACGTCGAGCAACTGTTCCCGCCCTTCGTCGGTGTACGTCACAGCAATGTTGTCGTTCTGGAACAGGGCGAGCGCCTCGCCAAGCGTCATCGCAACGCCGCTCGCGCCAATCGCACAAAGGCTGACGAGCGCGAGACCAAGAATCTTCTTCATCATGTTGGACCTCCTAGATAGAGTCCGCATCCTCATCGTTCCGGCCTTGTCGGCTCCGGCATTGCCGGTCTGGGCACCGGGCCTAGAGATGCTTCTCCACGTCCGCGAGAAGCTCGCGGGCCAGGACCTGATCGAACGCGTTGTACAACGGATGGAGATCGCCGACAGGTTCGTCGAGGATGCTCTGGAGCACGCGGGCGGCTTCGGTCCACTCGGACTTCTTCATCAAGTAATACTGCGCGAAGATGAGGCGGTTTTCGAAATACTCGTTGCAGTCCGGATCGAACGGGCACACGGCGCACTCGATGCACATCGCGGGTTCGGTGAGCACCGGGCAGAGGTAGGACAGCGCGCGCGGCAGATCCTGTCGGTATGCGCCGAAGGGAAGCGACGGCAGGCTGCCCCAGAAGGCGGCAAGCGAGCGGTACGCGCCGTACGAGATGTACGCCGAGTCAATCTCAAGCGCTCGCTCGATCAGCGCCTCGAGCTTCGGCGGATCGTTGCGGACGACAGCGCCAAGGATGTCGGACTCATCCTTGCGCGCCCAGTTGCCGTACGTCCAGTACAGGGCCGCGACGTCCGTCTCCACTTTCACCGCGTCGATGAAACTGTTTGACGACCGCTCGATCTGAGCGAACCTCGGATTCATCCGCAGGCTCTTCAGTCCCCATAGCTGTCCCCGTTCGAACGCCGTCTTCGCCCCGTCCTCTCCGTACAGGAACACGTCGCCAAGCGTGTAGTACGCCTGCGACAGCTTGTTCGCCAGATTCTTCTGCTCCACCGGGATGTTGAGCGCGGTGTAATCGTCCTCACTCATGGGGTCGAACGAGGCCGTTACTCCCACCGCGGCCTCGAGAGCGCCGATCGCGGCCTCGAGAGCGCCGCGCCCGGCGTCGTTATAGGCAATGGCCACGTCCCCGTCGTCGGGGATGAGTGCCAGGGCGGCCTCGAGCGCTGCGTCAGCCCACGCGAGGGGAGCGACCGCGAGGCAGACGACGCCAACAAACAAAGCGACTCGGTTCACCATTCAGGTCCCCCTCCTTGGATCTCGAGCGACCCTGACTATAGCCGATCGCTCGGACCGCTCAAAGCCGGGCGCGGGTCGGTTGGCGACCTCCCACGGCTGTGCTATCCTTCCGCCACCAGATCGGTAGGAAGTAGGAAGGAGGAGTCGATGTCTAAGCCCGTCGTTGATCAGGATATGTGCGTGGGCTGCGGTCTTTGTGCCCAGGTGTGTTCGGACGTCTTCGAGCTGAGGTCGGACGGCAAAGCTCACCTCATCAAGGGCGCCGACTACGATGACGACTGCATCCAGGACGCGGTCGATCAGTGCCCGGTCGGAGCGATCAGCGAGTAGAGTTGCTGAACGCGGGGAGCCCCGCGGTTCGAGAGCCGCGCGCTCTCCGCGTTTGCTTTCTTGCCCCGCCGGCCGGCGATCGGCTCGTGACTCGTTGCCTCCAACTTCCATCTAAGGCTAGGATGATGCCAGGGAGGTGACATGGCGAAACCGACGATCGGACTTGCTCTGTCAAGCGGCGGCGCGCGGGGGACGGCGCACATCGGCGTCCTTCGGGTTCTCGAGGAAAACGGCATCGTTCCCGATGTCCTTGCTGGCACCAGCATGGGCGCCTACATCGGCGGAGCCTACGCGGCGGGGACCTGTCTCGACGAGCTGGAAGCTGCGTGGTGCTCCACGTCGGCGCTGCGAGCGGCGAAGACACTTCTCCCGACAATCCCTTGGTCCGGCTGGACGTCGGGCGGCGAGATCGTGCGCACCCTGCGTCGAACGTTCGGCGACCGCCGCATCCAGGATCTCGACCGCCCGTTCGCGGCGGTGGCCACGGATCTGGAATCCGGGACGCCGTACATCATCACCGAGGGAAGCGTCGTCGACGCCGTGCGCGCCAGTCTCTCGGTGCCCGGCTTGTTCACGCCCGTTTGGCTCGACGACCACCTGCTTGTCGACGGCGGCGTCTCGAACCCTCTGCCGCTCGACGTCGTGCGCGAGATGGGTGCCGACATCGTCATTGCCGTCGATGTCCTCGTCGACCCGGCGGAGGTTCACATGTCGGGTCTCCCGTACTTCGGGACCAAGGAGCGACAGCTCGGAGTCGCCACGAGTCCGCGTCCCGATGCGCGCTGCGCGCGAAGGTACCATCCGAGCGTCTTCTCGGTCCTGTTTCAGATGTCGACCGTCTTCCAGCGACGGCTGTGCGACCTTGCTTTGGCCTCCTCGCCCCCCGACGTTCGTGTTAGGCCCGACTTCTCCGCCGATCCACCCACCTACAGTCACGTCGGCTGCGGCATCGAGGCCGGAGCGGAAGCGGCTCGACGCGCTCTTCCCGCGATCCGGCGGGCGATCGCCGCGGCCGGATAGGCCACATCCAGCATGGCCGGCCGCTCCTCGCTCTACGCGAAGATCGCCGTCGGGGTCGTCGCCGTCTCCTCAGGCGCCGTCCTCGTTCGGCTTGCCGTCGGGGCATCTCCGCTCGCCGTGGCCGCGTGGCGCCTCGTCCTCGCGTCCGCGATCCTGGTGCCGATCGCCCTCGCTCAGGGAACGCTGCGTGCTCTCAAGCGAAAGGACCTGGCTCTCGGAGTGCTCAGCGGCGCGGCCCTCGCCGTCCACTTCGTCCTCTGGATCTCATCGCTCGGCCTCACGTCGGTGGCAAGTTCCGTCCTCTTCGTCAGCACGCATCCGATCTTCGTCGGCGTGGGCGGCGCGCTCTTCCTCCGTGAGCGAGTCAGCCGTTCCCTCGGTCTCGGCATCGCGGTGACCCTCGCCGGCGGGATCCTCGTCGGCTTTGGCGATCTTCATCTCGGCGCGTGGACGGGCGACCTCCTCGCGCTCGGCGGCGGTCTGTTCGCCGCCGTCTACTTCCTCATCGGCCGCCGCCTGCGCCCTCATGTGTCCCTTGTCGACTACACGGCGATCACCTACGGCACGGCGGCCGTCCTCACGCTCGTGGCGTGCCTCGTCTTCCGCATCCGCCTGGTCGGGTTCGCTCCGCCGACGTACCTCTGGCTGGCGCTCCTCGCGATCGGCCCTCAGCTCATCGGACACAGCACCTTCAACTGGGCCTTGCGCCATCTCCCGGCAACCAAGGTGTCGGTGCTCATTCTCGGGGAGCCGGTCGGCGCGGCCGTCCTCGCGTATCTTGTCTTCGGCGAGACGTTGACGTGGCTTGGGGCACTCGGAGCCGCGATCCTTCTTGCCGGCATCACGATCAGTCTTCGTGACAAGGAGGTCACCGATGGAACGAAGTCGGGGGCGTGAGAAGATCGAGTGGGCGGCTAGTCACATGCCGCTCCTCGGCGAGTTGCGCCGCGAGTTCGCGGTGGAGCAGCCGTTCCGAGGGCGCCGCATCGCCATGAGCATTCACCTCGAGGCCAAGACAGCGTGCCTCGCCATCCTCTTGCGCGACGGCGGGGGGCGCGTGGCGGTCACGGGCAGCAACCCGCTCTCGACGCAGGATGACGTGGCGTTGGCTCTCGCTGAGGAAGACGGGATCTCGGTGCACGCAAGGAGAGGGGTCTCGCCAGAGGAGTACACGGACCACCTTCGCCAGACGCTCGCGGTGCGCCCGGACTTGGTGCTCGACGACGGCGGGGACTTGGTCGCAGTCCTTCACGAGGACGGCGCGCGTGGAATCCACGGAGGATGTGAGGAGACCACGACCGGCGTGGCTCGGCTGCGTCGGCGGGCGAGTCGCGGCGCGCTCGCTTTCCCGATGTTCGCGGTCAACGATGCGCGAATGAAGTGCCTGTTCGACAATCGTCACGGAACCGGCCAGTCGGTCTGGGATGCCATCTTGCGTTCGACGAACCTCCTTGTCGCGGGGAAGAACGTCGTTGTCGCCGGCTACGGTTGGTGCGGGCGCGGCATCGCCCTTCGCGCCCGCGGTCTTGGTGCCCGCGTCACGGTGACGGAGGTCGATCCGGTGAAGGCGCTCGAAGCCGCGATGGATGGGTTCTCCGTTGCCCCCATGCGTCAGGCGATCGGGGAGGCCGACTTCGTCGTCACCGCCACGGGGTGCATCGGCGTGGTGTCCGCGGAGGACCTCGCCGTGGCCAAGGACGGAGTGCTTCTTGCCAACGCCGGGCACTTCAACGTGGAAATCAACCTCGACGACCTGCGACGCCTGACGCGGGCATACCGGCGCGTTCGCGATGGCATCGACGAGCACACGCTCCACGGCGGCCGGCGGCTGTACGTCCTTGGGGAGGGTCGCCTCGTCAACCTCGTGCTCGGTGACGGGCATCCGGTGGAGATCATGGACATCTCGTTCGCACTTCAGGCCCTCACCCTGCGGCACATCGCCTCCAGCCCGGCGCTCCCTCCCGGAGTTTACGCCGTCCCAAACGAGGTGGATCGGGACGTGGCGCGCCGCCGTCTCGCCGCCACGTTCACCCGCATCGATGAGTGGACGGAGGCCCAACGTTCTTACATGAGCGAAGGCGGCGCGTGACCGTGTGGGCCCAAGCGTAGCGTCGCCTCGCGGCGACGGGAATGGCCATCGGTCGATAGACGGAGAGTCAGCGGGCGTACCTGGAGGTCGGTGACGAGGTGCGGGCTCTACCGGGCGAGAGCCGTCGCGAGTACAATCGTCGCGAAACGGGGTGAGGCACATGGTGCGAACCGTCCTACGGAGAACTCTTGCGGTGCTGGTTCCGACCCTCCTGGTCGTGTGCGTGGTCAGCACGGGCGGCTCGCAACAGCAGACGCCCGCCGACCTGTTCGACCCGGTCTATCAGATCTACCAGTACGTCGAGAGCTACTTCTACAAACCTGAGTTGATCGATGATCAAGAGGCGCTCTACGGAGCCATGAAGGGCGTCGTTGAGCAACTCGACGATCCCTACAGCGAGTTCCTCGACCCGCAGGATCGCCAGCAGTTCGACGAGAGCCTCGAGGGGGAGTTCAGCGGAGTCGGGATCGAGATCTCGATCGAGGACAGCGTGTTGTCGGTCGTCACCCCGCTCGTCGGCACGCCGGCGGAGGCGGCCGGCGTCGTCGCCGGAGACCAAATTCTCGCCATCGACGGCGAGAGCACCGAGGGCTTCACGTTGACTAAGGCCGGCGTGCGTATCCGCGGCGAGACGGGAACGACGGTGATTCTCACGATCCGTCACGAGGACGGCACGATCGTCGACATCCCCATCGTGCGAGCGACCATCACGATCGAGCCCGTCACGAGCGACACGCTGGCCGACGGAACGATCGCCTACATCCGCATCCTCCGATTCGAGTCGGAGACCGTGGCCATGCTCGACGAGGCTCTCGGGTCGTTCGACCTCGAAGCGATGACCGGACTCATCCTCGACCTTCGTAACGATCCGGGGGGGCTGATGACCGCGGCTACCTCCACGGCCGGTCGCTTCGTCGACGAGGGGATCGTGTTGCGCACGAATGACCGCCTCTCGGGCGAGAAGCTCTACTGGTCGAAGGGGAACCGCGTGCCGAATCTTCCTCTCGCCGTGCTGATCAATCGCGGCAGCGCGAGCGCGTCAGAGATCGCGGCCGGCGCGATTCGAGACAACAACATGGGCATCCTCATCGGCCAGACTTCGTACGGCAAGGGAGTGTTCCAGCAGCTGATTGACTTCCCCGACGGCTCGGCGCTCAAGATCACGGCCGGCGAGTACTTCACGCCGGCAGGACACGTGGTCAACGACGTTGGGCTGACCCCCGACATCGTGGTCGAGGAGGACGGGGATCCGATTGCCGTTGCCGTGCAGTGGATCCAAGACCACGCCGGCACGGTCATGCCGATCGACCTGGGCGCCGCCGTCACGCCATGAAGTTCGCCGTCCTCGGCGCGGGCGGGTGGGGAACTGCGTTCTCCCGACTTTTGGCGAACGCCGGCCACGAGACGACGCTGTGGGCTCGCAATCCCGCGCATGCCGAGGCCGTCGCCCGCGCGCGGGAGAACGTGAAGTACCTGCCCGGCGTGCGTCTCCCTGAACGTGGACTTACGGTGACCCACGACCTGAAGGCGGCATCGCGCGGCGACGCGCTGTTTCTCGCGGTGCCATCGTTCGCGATGGAGGACACGTGCAAGCGGATCGCACCTCTCCTCGCTAATCGTCCCGTCCTCGTGAGTCTGTCCAAGGGACTCGACCGCGCGTCCGGCCAGACGATGTCGGAGGTCATTCACGCGCGTATTCCAGAGGCCGCCGTGTTCGCGCTTTCGGGGCCGAGCCACGCCGAGGAGGTCGGGCAGGACATGCCGACCGCCGTGGTGCTCGCAGGAGAGGACCAAGATCTCGGTCGCAGGCTCCAGTCCGCGGTTGGGACGAGTCGGTTCCGCATCTACCTGTCGAGCGACATCCGCGGCGTGGAACTCTGCGCCGCCGTGAAGAACGTCATCGCCATCGCGACGGGGATCTCGGATGGACTTGGCTATGGCGACAACAGTCGCGGGGCGCTGATCACTCGCGGTCTCGCCGAGATGGTACGATTCGCGCGAACGCTCGGCGTCCGAGAGTCAACGTTCTTTGGACTGTCGGGCCTCGGGGATCTCGTGGCTACGTGCACGAGCCTGCACAGTCGCAACCGTGCCGTTGGCGTTCGGCTCGGCCGCGGCGAACCTCTCGAAGACATCCTGAAGGACATGGTGATGGTGGCGGAAGGCGTCTTCGCGACGCGGATCGTTCGCGACATGGCGAGAGCACGCGGAATCGACATGCCGATCACCGAGGCCGTCGATCGCCTGCTCGAGGGAACCGTGGACGCGCTGTCGCTCGTCGACGAGATCATGACCCGCGAACCTAAGGCCGAGGGACACTAGGGGCGATGCAACGATTCGACGTACTCGTCGTCGGGGGAGGGCCGGCCGGCGCGGTCACGGCGCGCGCCGCTGCGGCTGCGGGGGCCTCGGTGCTCGTGCTCGAACGGCGAACGCGCATCGAGGAGCCGTCGGCGTGCGCCGGGCTCATCAGCCCCAGAACCTTGTCTGTTCTCGGGGCCTCGGAGGCTTGCGTGATCCGGCGCCTCCGCGGCATCACGTTCCACGCGCCAGGCGGCGGTAGCCTCTCGGTGCGGGCCACGTCCGATCGCGCCCTCGTGGTCGACCGATCGGTACTCGAGCGGGAGCTCCTCGCGCGCGCGGCGGAAGCCGGCGCCGTCGTGCGCCTTGGGGCGACGGCCACCGGCTGGCGCGACGGCGTCATTCAGTTCGATTCCCCCGGCGGAGAAGAAACTGCCTCCTGTGCCGTGCTCGTCGGCGCCGACGGCCCCGAGAGTCAGGTGGCGTTGTGGTCAGGCCTCCGGGTCACCCCCGGCGGCCTGCGCGCGGTTCAGGTCGAGATCGAGCTTCCGTCCGCGGGGGCGGACAACGTCCACGTGTTCGTCGGTCGCCGCGTCGCGCCCGGCTTCTTCGCCTGGTCGATTCCGGCACAGGATGGGCGCTTTCGCGTCGGCCTCGCCGTCGGCCCCGGCGTGGATCCGGCCCCGCACCTGGAGGCTCTCCTCGCGGCCCGCTTCCCGGAGGGCCGTGCCGTCTCCCGAGTCGACGGCGTGATCCCCGTGTCTCCGGGAGGACGAATTGTCGGGGACGGTGTGCTGCTGGTGGGTGACGCGGCGGCTCACGTGAAGCCTCTTTCGGGCGGCGGTCTCTGCTTCGGCGGGCTCTGCGCCCGTGCCGCGGGGCGCGCCGCGGCCGACGTCGCAGCTGCGCCCTACGATCGGCTCGCGCCGTTGCGCCGCTACCAGGACGCGTGCCGACGGCTCATCGGCGCTGAGACGCAGTTCGGAGCCGCGGCCCGCTCGATTCGGGATGCTCTCGACGACGAAGAGTGGAATAGCGTTCTTGCGATCCTCGACGACCGCGACCTTCTCGCGCTGGTCGCCGAGCGCATCGATTTGGACCACCTGCGCCACATGATTCCCCACGTTGTGGGGCATCCACGCCTGTGGGGGACGCTGCTCCGCCTCTTGGACGTCGTTCGTGCCCACGCCGGAGATGCCTTCGCAGCCGGCGCCCTCAGCGTTGCTCGACCCCACGACGAGTTCCTATAATCGCGCCATGACGAAAGGAAAGGTCACCAAGAAGACGGCGAGCGCCGCGCGCCCGGGGCTCCGCACCGATCGCATCTTGGTCTACGGTCTTGCGTTCACGCTGTTTGCGCTGCCGCTCTTCATCCTGCCGAGTGCGACAGAGTACGGGTACACGAAGACGATTCTCGCGATCGTCCTCATCTCCATCCTCGGCGTGTTGTGGGGAGTCGATGGATGGCGAAAGGGGACGTGGGCGGTTCGCCTCCCGTGGATCACGTGGCCGTTCCTTGCGTTCGCCGCTGCGTCGCTCCTCTCGCTCCTTGGGGCGGCGAACGGCCGCTTCGTAATCCAGAGTCTCGTCCTTCTCATCGTTTTCTTCTTCCTCCTCGTTCTCATCTCGAACGCGGCGCGGGAGAAGCGTGACGTCACGCTCCTCCTCGGGTCGTTCCTCGCATCGGTTTCCCTCGTCTCGCTCTACGGCCTCCTCCAGTACGCGGGCGTCCTCGCCGGACCCGGCGAGGGCACGGGATTGGGGCAGGTCATCTCGACCCTCGGCAACAAGGAGTACATCGCGGGCCTTCTCACGTACATCCTCTTCCCCGCCGTGATCCTCATCTTCCGCCTCCGGTCGACCCTCGTGCGGATCGCCGCCCTCGTCCTCATTGCCTTCAACTTCGGGGCGCTCATGCTGTTTGATCAGGCCGGCGCAAACGTTGCGCTCATCGCCGCGTTCCTCGCCGCCGTCATCGGGTGGCTCATCTTTCGTCCCGTGGAGCCCCTTCGAAGAGCTCGCGCGTGGATCCTCGCCCTGATCCTCATCGTCGGCCTCGCCTACCTCGTCGAAGCGCCCTCCGGACCTCTCAACTCGGTGGTCGGGCTCTCGGCGGGCGGGACGTCGTGGATCGGAACCCTTTGGCGGCAGAACTCGGGCGCTACCCGATCGTGGGACTGGTGGATCGGGCTCGAGATGTGGAAGTCGAGTCCGTGGGTCGGCGTGGGTCTCGGGAACTACAAACTCGAGTTCCTTCCGTACAAGGCGCAGTTCCTACAAACCCCGCAAGGGGCGAACTACGACTTCTACATCGCTCGCGCCGCACAGGCTCACAACGAGTACGTTCAAGTGTTGGCAGAGGTCGGCATCTTGGGGTTGGCGGCCGTTGCCGCGTTCCTCGTCTTCCTCGTGACCTCGCTTCTCAGCCGGCTTCGGCGCAGTGTGGACGAGGGAGACCAACTCGATCTCATTCTCTGTTCCGCCGGACTGGTTGCCGTTGTCGTTCACGCCCTCGTCAGCTTCCCCGCCCACCTCCCCGCCTCGAGTCTCGCGGCGATTCTCGTCTGTGGTTTGGCGCTGTCCCCCGCGTACGGAGACCGGGCGACGGTCGCGGTTCACGTGCGAGGGTGGAAGCTTCGCGCCGCGGTGATTGTCATGGCGGTCACGGGCGTCGCCATCTCGATCGTCGCCGTCCGCGACCTGGCGTCGAACGCCCTCATGAAGGAGGGAATCGAGCAGCTTCAGCTCGGCCAGACCGAGGCAGGTAAGGCAACGCTCGAACGCAGCCTGCGCCTCGACTTTGCGCCTCACATGACGTACTTCTACCTCGGCATGGCCGACGCCCGACTCGGCGATCTTGAGGCCGCCTTCAGGAGTTTCGAGTACTGCCAGACGAGGTTTCTCGAGGAGAACACGTATCTCATCTACGCCGAGCTGGCCGCCAACTTGGGCAAGACCGTGGTGGCCCGAGAGACGATCACCACCCTGCTTGCGACGCGGCCCGCCCCGGACATCGAGCAGCGGGCGCGCTACGTGCGGGCGATCGTCTCTCTTCGCGAGGGGAACGCTCAAGAAGCGAGCGTGGAGCTCGAGAACCTCGTCCGCGACGCTCCGGACTTCGAGGCAGCGCGCATCACGCTCGCGAACGTGCTCCTGGCCCGCGGCCTGCGGGACGCCGCGGTGAGCGAGTACACGCGAGCGCTCGAGATCGTCGAAGGGAAGCTGGCGGCCGCTGAGAAGACGATGGCGTCTGCCGCCCGCATGGCGGCCTCCGCCTACGGCGAGCTCCGCTCGACGATCGCTACGTTGCGTTCAGAGCGGGACTCGATCCTCGAGCGTCTCAAGCCGCTTCGAGGTTCCTAGCTCCCTTGCGGAGTCCCCGTACCTACTCGCGAAGCGAGCAAGGACCCGAGGCCTCCTTGCGACAAAGGACCAAGGGTCCTTATACTGATCGATTGCCATGGCCCTTGACAGCATCCGCCGCGCGATCGACTTCCTTCTCGGGCAGACTAACGCCCAGCAGCTCCGGCGTTTCGATGGAGAGCTCGCTTTGGTGAATCGTCTGGCCGACGGCATGGCCGCGCTCAGCGATGAGGAGCTCAAGGCGAAGACGACCGAGTTCCGCGCGCGCCTGAACGCCGGCGAATCGACGCACGCCGTGCGACCCGAGGCGTATGCTGTCGCGCGCGAGGTGGGAGAGCGCACGGTCGGAATGCGTCCGTTCGACGTGCAGATCGTTGGAGCGCTAGCCCTCGACGAGCACCGTATTGCCGAGATGCAGACGGGGGAAGGGAAGACGCTCGTCGCCACCCTTCCCGCCTACCTCAACGCGCTCGTGGGGAACGTCCACATCGTCACCGTCAACGACTACCTTGCGAAGCGCGATCGCGAGTGGATGGGACCGATCTACGAGTTCCTCGGGCTCTCGGTCGGCCTATTGCAGGAGGACACGCCGCCTCCAGAGCGCCAGAGCGCCTATGCGGCCGACATCACGTACGGGACGAACAACCAGTTCGGCTTCGACTACCTGCGGGACAACATGGTCCTCGCGGCGAACGAGAAAGTGCAGGGGTCGCTCGACTTCGCCATCGTGGACGAGATTGACAACATCCTCATCGATGAGGCCCGCACGCCGCTCATCATCTCCGGCTCCACCGCCGAGGCCTACGACCTGTACAGGAAATTCGCGTCCCTCGCACGGCGCTTCCGCCGAGACGAGGACTTCGAGATCGACGAGGAATCGAGGCGCCTCACCCTGACCGATGAGGGCATCCATAAGGCAGAGCGCGAACTCGGCGTGGAGAACCTCTTCTCTCCCGACCACGTCGAAACTCAGCACTACATCGAGAACGCGCTCCGCGCGCTCCACATGTTCAAAGTGGAAGAGCAGTACATCGTCAGGGAAGACCGCGTCATGATCGTCGACGAGTTTACCGGCCGCCTCATGCCCGATCGACGGTACTCGGACGGTTTGCACCAAGCGCTGGAGGCGAAAGAGGGCATCACGATCCAGCGTGAGTCGCAGACGCTTGCCCAGATCACTCTTCAACACTACTTCCAGCTCTACAAAGGACTCTGCGGCATGACAGGAACCGCGAAGACCGAGGAGGAGGAGTTCAAGCAGATCTACGCGCTTCCGGTCCTCGTCATCCCGCCCAATCGGCCGCTTTGCCGCGACTCGAAGCCCGACACGCTCTTCCGAACACGCAAGGCTAAATTCGAAGCGGCCGCCGACGAGGTCGCTCGTCTCCACGAGCAAGGCCGTCCCGTCCTCATGGGGACGAATTCCATCGACGTGTCGGAATTGGTCTCGCACCTGCTGAAGGCGCGCAAACTGCCGCACCATGTTCTGAACGCCAAATACCATGAGAAGGAAG
>Ga0247841_10009628_pt1 | contig 13461 bp, 3 predicted proteins | sample LaCruzMarch2015__2_FD_192410 | JGI IMG/M metagenome (GOLD analysis project Ga0247841, IMG submission 192410) | Freshwater microbial communities from meromictic Lake La Cruz, Castile-La Mancha, Spain - LaCruzMarch2015_18m | ecosystem: Environmental > Aquatic > Freshwater > Lake | place: Spain...
CGTAGAAATTGCGGCAGCAGAAGTGTTTTTGAGCGTGGCTCTATATTCGATAGTCTCAATCGCATTGATAATCCCATTGTTATTGCCATACGACAGTCCGGAATTATCGTCATCAAGGGTTGAGCTTTGATAGACAATCCCGCCTCCGCTGATGGTGATTGTGGACTGAGTCGGCTTGAAATCGTGTTTGCTGACCGTAAACGTGAGGTTGCCCGTCAACGTAGTGGGAAGGCTGAGCACCACTCTGCCATCAGCATCGGTCAAACCGCTCACATTGCAATTTGTGGTTTGATAGAGATTGACCCAGGCATTGGCAACAGGTATATTGCCGGAGTCCTTAATCAGAAATTCCTGCGTGGCAGAGCCTGTGGTTAAAGTCGGCGGAGCATTTGTAACAAAAGAGCGGGGTATCGTGATAAAAACTTCCACCGTCGGGTCTCCCATCAGGTTGCAGATGCGGTTGAAAAACATACTCTGAGCTGTATTGGAAACACCAAACAAATTGCTCAAATTCCATTTGGAATATAGCAGCGTAGCACCCATTGAACGCATTCCCCTGACGAAAATACCGTCAAAGATTGCGCAATCCAGCATATTATTAAAGGCTGTGTGTGTCTCAATAGTTGCCATGCCTATAGCGGTCACACCGCCGGTGGGAGAACCTGACGTGCCTTGACGGATGTATGCTTCGGTTCGTGATGTCTCATCAACGAATGACCCTGTGTCGCAGGTGATAAAAACTCCGTGATTGAGTTTATTCACATTATTTGAACCACCGGGTTGCCACCCTGCCATAAGATTGTAGCCCCGGAAATTGAAAAACCCGGTTCCCAAAGTGATAGCCGTATTGATCTGGCTTGCCGGTGACCCTATGGCACCATACATCTCAGTATAGGTATAGCTGGGATTGACAAAGTATGAGATGTCATGAATATATCTGTTTACATAAATCGTAGAAATTCCTGATCCACCTGATTCGGAATCACCCACCAACAGCATCTTATTTAGCCACCCCGCAGTCGGCAGATATACGTCCCTTTCATAAGCAAGTGTTTTGGCAACTAAGACACCCATGTCAGTAGAAGAAGAAACAGACATTCTGCCCAATTGCACATCTCCATATTGGTCACCCCCTGCTAACAGAGAATATTGATAATCTCCATCATCATCAACATAAGACGGGACGGCATACGACCCGGAGGCATCACCCATGAAGACCACAACATCAGGTCTGGTACTCAGGTTATTATACTGGCTCTGGATATATGCCTTAATTGTTGTAGTAGTACTTCCTGCCTGAGCTGACGCAGTGCTGGCAATATTGACCGTGTAACCCTTTTGCTTTTTCCAGGTCACAAAGGTGTCAAGGCTGGTTAAATAGTCAGCATTTGTGGTGCTGGGATAGATTACCAAAAGCACGGGTTTCGTAATCGGAATCAGCTCATCCCGGCTTGCTTCATAATTAAGTATCATGGCACTATAGAGATTGTCATAATAGGTGGAATAGTATCCCGCTCCGCTATTACTGTACCCACCCGTGAAAGGCACAAAATGCAGCGTTATCTTGCCAGATTTGATTACGTTCAATTGCTGTGTGGTGGGGTTTAATTGAAAAGGACAAAGATTGAGGCTCACGACCCTGAAATCACGCATTTGAGCAGAAGCGGAAACTTCCAGACTGCGAATTGGATAAAGGCTGTTGCCACCGGCAGCACGTTCAATCTCAGCAGCATAACTTAGCCTAAAATTATTGATTGTCTCCATGTTTGTGTTTTCATAAGAAACCTCGGCATCCATGCCGTCAGGAATCGCCACAACCGTGGAAAAGACAGGTAATGTCTCGGTTTCATCTATCAGCAGGGAATGTCCCGCTGTTGACTTGATGGTCTGATAATCAATTCCATTTTCGCGCTGGGTTTCAATTGACCATGCGTCCAGCTTGAAGTCAATCGTCATTTGATTAGATGAACGCTGGGCAATGGTGAAATTACTCAAGTTTGCCTGGGCACTGATTGTTGTGCTGATAAACAGGAAAGCCAGACACAGTAATATTCCTGTTTTGCCTATCCCGGCAAGTGCATTAAACATTAAATACCTCATTAGTCTTTGTAATCTCACTCGCCCGGAGTGATGTGAAATCAATTTGCGCTACTTCCACTGAGTATGTAGTACCGCATTTATGCGGTTTTGCCAAAGTAAACACATCGTTGACAATGAATAAGCACATCGTTAACATTATAAAACCGCATAAATGCGGGACTACATACACCTACTTACCTATTTCAGCAGCATAACCTTTCGCATATAGCTTTGTCTGCCCACCTGCATTTTGATAAAGTAGATACCGGATGCGCACTTCCTGCCTTGGTAATCATTACCGTCCCACTGCACATAGTGATTTCCCATATTCTGAAAACCGCCGGTATAGTCCTTGACCATTTGACCATATTGGTTATAGATTTTGATGTTAAGGTCAGCACCTTTATCCAGCGTATAGCCGATTCTGATATCGGGATTGAAAGGATTGGGATAGGGATTCTGCAAACCGGTCACTAAAGGAACTATCGGCACGACATGATTGTCATTGCCACCAATGATGACCATTACGGGACCATGAAAAATGTTGCTGTCATTTAAGTCCTGACTTTGCAACCAATAGTAAAAAGTGCCCCCGCCTGTCAATTCATGGTCAATATAGCTATAGTTTGTTTCCTGAGAAGTGTTCGTGGCAGTTATCAAAGGGCTTACCAGCTCTGCACTGCTGAGATTGGCATTAGTGTTTCTATAAATGTAAAAACCCAGCACGCCGGTCTCTGACTGCGTCACCCAATCAAGACTAACAAAGCCATAAGCTATTTGCGTGGCAGTGAAAGACGAAAGCTCGACGGGCAGAGTCTCTCCGTCTCCGGAAATAGTATAGTCAGTATCTCCTTTAGCTCCACCTTTTAGACTTGCTCCTGAAACTGTGACAGTTCTGGTATCGCCGTTATCAACAGGGATATATGAGCTTCCAACCGGTGTCCAAGCACCGGAGCTGCCATGAGTTCTTTTCCAGACTTTTACCGGGGATGTATCCAACTCTGTTTCATTATAAGTTAGTTCAAGAGTTGATGTTCCTGAACCATCGACCTCCCAGGTGCGTGCTATGCTTGTTCCTTTTCCGGGAGGAAATGTATTGCCAGTATCAGTCATGGTTAAATTACTCAGAGTTCCACCGGTCAAAGCAATAGCAGCATCTGTAACTGCAAGCCTAAAAGAACTCAAAGTCAGACTTCCGGAGGTCATTGTTAATGTTGCGCAGGTTACACTATTGGGCAGAGCAACACCGCTGGCATCAACAGTAAGTGTATTCACCGTAGTCGGAATTGCGCCGGGAGTATCTGATGTAATAGACACATCGGCATTATCTCCTGCTCCTGCTGCTGTGCCAGTACCATTGTAAATAAAGATGGGAGTTCCAGATACTGAGCTACAATTTAAAGTATAATTGCCCAATGTAACCGCTCCGTTAAATGTCGTTAAACCGCTAACAGTAATCGAATTTGGCATAGTCATGGCATTGTGCATTGTGAGGGTGGATACTGAGTTGGGAATGGCTCCCGGAGTTGCATGCGATACTATTACATTAGCATTATCACAAGCAGCTATGATAGAAATTCCGCCTGTGCCGGTATAAACAAGATTGAAAGTCCCACTATAATAAGTGGTTGCTAATGTGTGAGACCCCAAATCGATTGAACCATTGGTAAAGTTCAAATTCGTGGTGGTAACATTTGAAGGAAGAACAACCGTATTACCTACGCCGGGCTCAATAGTAAGAGTTGTCATTGTTGAGGGTAATGAGGTGGGAGAAGGGGTGGTGACTTTTATCAATTTATATTGCGGTATTGTTGCTACTCCGGTACCGCTGTATTCAAGACTAACATTACCCTGATTGCTATTTAGATTAAAATTACCTAACTTGATTAAACCATTCGTAGTTGTAGTAATCAGGGGACTCACATCTCCGGCTAAAGAAATGCCACTTGCCCTATCAAGTGTTAAACTGTAAAGTGTAACAGAGGGCAAGTCGGTTGATGCTCCTGAGCCTCCAAATATCATATTGGATGAATCGCCGCCGGTAAAGCCTCCGCTGGTTCTTGAAATCGCATCATTGATAGTGAGTGTATTTGCGCCTATGCTCAGAGTACTACTGCCAATATTGAGCACCTCCGCTATTGTAACATCTCCACCTAAGGAATACGACCCGCTGACTGCGCTAAGAGTTAAATTCTTATAGTCTGCACTGGCAGGGATGGCAACTCCTGATGTATAATCTATCGTGGAACCGGTATTGTGAGTAACAGTCCCTGAAGCTAAGATTGCTGATGATGATTTGACAATACCGCTGTTTGTAAGAGCGCCGGTAATTGCATAAGATCCCTTATCAAACGTACAACCTGAGGCTACTGTTATTGTGGTTGCTGTAGTAGTAACATTAAGTGTAACTCCCACAGCGTTATTGATTGTGACTAAATTAAAGGTTGTGGCACTTCCGGCGATGCTTTGGGCAGAAGTTCCGTTAAAATTAACGGTGCTTGTACCGCAAGTGAAAGTGCCGGTTCTGCTCCAGTTACCTCCGATGTTGTGGGTGAAAGCCCCCGCAGTAAATGTTGTTCCGGTGCCAATTGTAAAACTTCCTGCAACGGTCAATGCTGCCAATGCTGTGGCAGATACTGTGCCGGAAGTAGTAAAGTTACCGGCTATGCTCATTGCTGTTCCGGGCATAGTCTTAGTATCGCTATTACTAAGTGAAAGATGTCCGTAAACTTCATTTGTGACAGTTTGATTAGTACCGCCATAATTAACCGTGCTCGTTGCTCCAAATGTTTTAGTGCCAAAACCTGTAGCCATAGATGTAGTGCCCAAGGACTCGAAAGAAGCTCCATTTACTACTTCAAAAGTCTTACCGGAAGTACCTGCAACGGTGTAACCGCCATTAGACAAAGTACCGCTCTGTACACGTATATCTCCATTAGCGGAGATAGCCGCTGCAAGGGTTTTCATACCTGAACCTGAAATTGTCAGATTGTAATAAGTCACTGCTGCGACTTTTTGAGCTCCTTCACAGTTGTATTCCACCGTCCCTGTACTTGCTGTGAAGGTGCCTCCGGTTCCACTCACCACGATGCCCGTTAGTCCCAGTTTCAGTGTGCTTGAGCCTCCATCGAGAGTACCATTTGTTCTTGTCCAGGTACCAGTGAAGATATGGGTTAAACTTGTGCCCAGATTCAATGTCCCGCCACTTCCATTTATGGTTAAAGATCCACCATTAACGTTGCCGGTGAATGTAGCCGTACCCCCTGTTTTGGTCATACTAACTAACCCAGTAGTTGTAAAACCGGCTATGCTTTGGGTGGCAGTACCATTTATCGTAATCGCAGATGCATTAGCTGTGAAGGTACCACTATTAGTAAAGTTCCCACCCAAAGTCAACGCATAATTATTGGCTGCCGATGTGTTTAGTATTGCACTTGTGTTTATCGTCAGCGATCCGCTTATTACTTTTGCTCCATTTAGAGTAATGGTATTACCGCTCGTATTCGCTATAATAACTCCTCCACTACCGCCAAAAGTGGAAGTCCATTCAGGTCCGACTGTTTGGGTTGAAGTGCCATTATAGGTGAGAGTAGCTGCGGTTCCATATGTCAAAGCAAAAGTACTGAGTGCCAAAGTTCCCTCAGTCATGGTCAGAACACCATTGACAGTTGTGTTGGAAGCAAGGGTTCTTGTGCCGGTACCTTTGATTGTCATATTGGAGTAACTCAAAGCAGAATTTATTGCTCTGATGGTTTGGGCAGTTGCCCTATCAAAAATAATCTCAGAGCCGGCATAGACACTACGGTTGTATCTGCCATAAGTAGTAAAAGTGCCGGCTATGGGAGTTGTGCCCGTTAAATATAGTTTTCCATACAAGTCGACAGTGTTTTGTGCATCATCGATTGTATCAGTTGAATCATTTGTTAAGGTCAAAGTGCCATTTACCTTTATACTTGCAGTCGAATTATTGACATCTCCGATGTGCAGAGATGTGCTACGAGTATATGATCCTGACACCTCTGCATCCATCGTGATATCATTCGCAGTGAGAGAGCCATAGACATTTATGGTTACTATATGGCTGGCATCAGGTGCTGATGAGGTATTGCCCTGTATAATATTCCCGGATACTACCAGTGAATTCCCCTGACTAATTGTCAACGTAACACCTTGCGTTAAACTATTAGATAAAGTTACAGTTGTAGCTACAGCATCAGTTACATCAACAGTTATTGCCTGGTTTGTGGAAATCTTTACATTACTTGTGGCAGTGGGGATTTGTCCGGCTATTGCATCAACCCATGTAGTTCCGTTATATCGTTCCCACTTTGTGTAATCACTCCAGTTTCCTGTTGCTTTGCTGCGGAAATCTCCCGCAACCTGGGCAAAGACTCCGACTATCCCGAATATCAGGAAAATCGCTATGATAAATATTTTCTTGTCCATTTTATCCTTCCTTGATATTATATATTTACTTCTTCTTTTTTAAATAATACCATTAAACAGTGCTACTCTGCGTTGTAAACCACGCTGCAAATAAGTATGTAGTACCGCATTTATGCGGTTTTTCCGAGAGGGCATAACGCTCATATCTATATTAAAACCTCATAAATGCGGTACTACATACATAATAGCTGTTTGGAGTCCACGCTGCCGAACGGAGTCTTTGTTGAACTCACAGCCATAGGGCAGCCTGGACTTCATGCAGCGACCTCATTGAAACTATTTATACCTTCACGTGATATGAAGTCCAAGTTGCCCACGAGCTTTGTGTTATTAGTAGTTTTCATCAGGCAACATGTACTCCAAATCCCGGCTTATCCGCATTTGTTACCGTTTGGAAAACGGTGCTACTCATCACGAGCTACTTCTTCCAAATTACGGGGCATAATCCTGCGAGGCTCTTACCTTGTAGAATTTAACAGGGGTAGAGCTATCTGGCTGATAGGGTGCACCAGATACCTGAATCGCATCTTCAGCAGGGAAAGCACCATCAGCATTGATATCACTATATATATAATAGCTATTGGCATAAGGGACGGCAGCCCAGGTAAGTCTTGGTTTGCCGGCAGCATCCAAAGCAATCGAGACCACAGGCGTATTCAAGTTTGTAACTATTGCCATTGTTGTAAAGGAAAAAACAGCATTGCCGTCAGAATCTCCAAAGGCGTTGTGGGCAACCACTCTCCAGTAATAGGTGGTGGCATATTCCAGGGTGGTTGGCACTGTGAGAGTAAAGGGCGAAGCCAAAGGCGCACCGACCAAAGTAACGGGGTCTGCATTGGTATCGCAATACACATAATAACAGCTGGCATGTCCTCCGTCTCCAGCGGGCGTCCAACGAAATTCCGGCTGAACACTCACATCGGGCAGTGTATTATTAGGATAAAGCAAGGTCACGCTATTGGGCTTGGTGGGGTCTGTCGCAGTCGTAAAATAAAGCAAGGCATTCCCGATGGAACTGCCGTTAGCGTTATGTGCGATGACTTTCCAGAAATAAGCGGTGTCATGAGTCAACGGGGTTGTGATGATATAAGGCGATGCTGCCAGAGTATCCGCCAAAACAAGGGAGTCTGCATCAGTGCTAAAATAGACATAAAAGCTGGTGGCTGTCGTGCCGGTCGGAGATGGAGTCCAGCTCAAAGTCGGCAATAAACTAACCTCAATAGCACCGGAAGCAGGCGACATAGAAATCACGGGATTGGGCGGGGTGGGGTCTGCCATGGTTGTAAAAGAGCGGATAATATTGCTGCCGGAATCGCCGTTCACATTATTGGATATAACTTTCCAGTAATAAGTGGTAGCATATTGTAAAGCAGCTGTAAAAGTATAGGGAGAGGTTGCGGGAGTGCCGACCAAAGTAACGGGGTCTGCATTAGTGTCGCAATAGACCTTATAGCTTGTCACAACTGTTCCGGTTAGAGGAGCAGTCCAGCTTAGCTCAGGCAGGATAATCTGATTTATGGCACCCTGAGCCGGAGCTACCAAAGTAACGGGATTGGGCGGAGTGGGGTCTGCTATGGTTGTAAAGGAATAGACGGCATTGTTAGCAGAGAATCCGTTGATGTTGTGAGCTACCACTTTCCAGAAGTATGAGGTAGAATATTCCAGCGGAGCAGGAACGTTAAAGGGTGATGCTACGAGTGTGCCAACTAATGACAGAAGTCCTGCATCAGCTCCAAAATAGACATTAAAGTCTGTGGCAGGCGCACCAATCAGGGCTGGTGTCCAGCTTAGCTGAGGCTGAATATCCACGTTGATGGCTGCCTGCAGGGGAGACACTAAAGTAACCGGATGGGGTGGAGCAGGCGAACCGGCGATGGTATAGATGCCTGCGCCCAAGGTGCGTACAAAACTTGCGGTTCTCGGCTCAGTGAGACTGACTGGGATGGGACTAAGCAATTGCCAGACTGCTCCATTAAAGAACCATAGATTGCTGATGCTTGCTTCGAAATCAATGCCATTATCAGCAGCTGTCAGCCAGCTAACCGTTACATTGACATCGCCTGTGGAAGAGCCACCTATCTCCCATTTGCTTTTGATGGAAGGCGTGCCGGCACCCACGTCAACCGGAGTCGTGCTTTTGATTATGGTCATAGCGGTGAGGGTATTGGTACCGCTCATAACTATATCTTTTTCTGTAAGCTGCAATGCAAAGCCATTGAGGTTCAAGCTATTGCTGCCCATCACAAAGTCATTAGCAATGGTGACCGCTCCGCCTAAGCTATAGAGACCGGATGTAGCGCTGAGGATTACATTCTTAAAGTTCGCTTCGGCTAGAATAACCACTACGTCAGTGTAATCTATCGTAGAGCCTGCATTGTGATGAAGCGTTCCGCTACTCATATAATCGGCTCTGTCGGTAGTGAAAATGCCATTGTTTTGCACAGTACCGGTTAGCTGATAATTGCCGCAAATGAGTTTGCCGTCATTGGTCAAAATACCGCTATAAGCTGCCTTGGAGGCATTGAGCGATACTCCGGCAGGGTTTGTATTAGTAATTGGTTTGTCAAAAGTGGAATTCCATTCCACTCCGACGGTTTGAACTGTGACACCATTATAGACTAAGGAAGAACCAACTCCATAAGTAAAGGTATATGCTCCAAACGCCAAAACACCTTGTGTCATGGTCAGAACGCCATCGACGGTTACATTTGAAGACAGGGTGCGTGTCCCTGAGCCTTTGAGGGTCAGATTGGAATAGCTTAAAGGAGTATTTACCGCTCTGATGCTTTGAGCTGATGCCTTATCATAGATTACCTCTGAGCCTGGATAGATATTGCGGTTGTATCTGCCATAAGTCGTAAAAGTGCCGGCTATGGGAGTTGTGCCCGTCAAATAGAGCTTCCCGTATAAATAGAGATAATTGGACGCATCATAAAGCGTATTGGACGAATCATTCGTCAAAGTCAGAGTGCCGTTTACGGTCAGGCTGGCTGTTGAATTTGTGGTATCGCCGATGCGCAAAGAGGTGCTGCGAAATATTTGCCCAGACCTATCCGCATTGAGCGTAACGTTATTGGCAGTCAGAGAGCCATATACATTTATAGCAACCGTGTGGTCGGCATTGGGCGAAGTCGAAGTATTGCCCTGAGTAATATTTCCTGAGACTATCAAAGCATTTCCAGCGCTGATTGTCAGAGTTACACCTTGTGTAACAGTGTTTGCCAAAACTATGGAAGCTGCCACGGCATCAGGAATATCAACAGTTACCACATGAGTAGCGATAATCGTCACATTACTTGTGGCAGTAGGAATTTGCCCGGCTGTGGCATCAACCCAGGAAGTGCCAAAACGTTGCCACTTTGTGTAATCACTCCAGTTACCTGTTGCTTTGCTGCGAAAATCTCCCGCAACTTGGGCAAAGACGCTGCTAAGCCCCATCAACAAAGCTATTGCAATGATAATAATCTTCATCATTCTACTCATTTTGTCCATCCTTTATATTATATTCCTATACTCTTTTTTTTGCTTCCACCAAGTATGTAGTACCGCATTTATGCGGTTTTGCCTAAGTAAGTATGTCGTTAACATTTATAGAAAACCAGATAAGTCTGGTAGCACCTGCCGGATAAATCCAGCGTTCCGTTTCCACTTGTCATGCGCTACTTTTACCGTTTGGAAAACGGTGCTACTACGGAGCGACATCCGGAGAAGCTTTGACTTTGAAGAATTTCTTGGCATCAACGCTATCAGGCTGATAAGACACGCCGGAAACATGCGCTACATTTGGTTCAGTAAAACTACCATAGGGCTCTTCATCCCAATATATATAATAACTATTTGCATTGGTTACTTCTGCCCAAAAGAGTTTGGGCAAACCTGTAATATCATCCAACCCGATAGTCAAAACCGGAGTAGCCAAAGGGGTGGGGTCTGCCAGCGTGGTAAAGGAGCGGACGGTATTACCGGTGGATACTTCAGCCACGCTGTGGGCGATAACTTTCCAGTAATAAGTCGTGCCATAAGCCAGGGGAGTTGTGAAAACATAGGGTGATGCTGCCACAGTATCAACCAAGCCGATGGAATCGGCATCAGCACTGAGGCATACATAAAAATCTATGGCAGGCGTGCCGGTTTCAGAAGGAAGCCAGCTAAGCATCGGCAGATTGGACACATTAATCGCTTCATGCAAGGGAGCAAGCAATGTGACAGGATTGGGCGCAGTGGGCATTCCGGAAATTGTCAGCTCGCCTGCAACAGCTCTGGCACCAAAAGTGCGCGCAAAACTTGCGGTTCTCGGCTCTGTGAGATTAACGGTTATCGGATTGACAAATTGCCAGATTGCTCCGTTGTAATACCACAATCTGCCTACTCCTCCCGTGAAACTGATGCCGTTATCAGCAGCCGTAAGCCAGCTAACCGTTATATTGATGTCTCCACTTGAAGAACCGCCGATATTCCAACTTTTGCTAATGGAAGGCGTGCCTCCACCCAGGTCGGCAGTGGTTTCACTTTTAATTATGGTCATAGCTGTGATATTATTAACACTGCTCAAGGCGATTTCTTGTTCTGTAAGCTGCAAAGCATAGCCATTGAGATTCAAGCTATTGTTGCCCATCCCAAAGCCATTGGCGATGGTGACAGTTCCTCCTAAGCTAAAGATACCGGCTGTAGCACTGAGGATTAAATTCTTATAGTTTGCATTGGCAGGGATAGCAACTGCTGCTGTGTAATCAAGCGTGGAACCGGCATTGTGGTTGAGCGTTCCGCTGCTCATGATATTAGCGATAGCGGTGGTGATGATGCCATTGTTGTTTACTGTGCCCGTTAGCTGGTAGCTACCGCAATTGAGCTTGCCGTCATTGGTCAAAATTCCGCTATAAGCTGCCTTGGAAACATTAAGTGTGACTCCGGCTGGGTTTGTAATAGAAATGGCTTTGCCAAAGGTGGAAGCCCATTCCACACCGGTAGTCTGAATTTCTATGCCATTATATATCAATTGAGCAGAAGCCCCCCAAGTTAGTGTCTTTGCATTTAAATTTAGAGTTCCCTGTGTCATATAGAATATGCCATTAACAGTGGTATTTGCAGATAAAGCAATGGTGTTGCTGCTATTTATCGTAAAATTATTAACTCCTCCCAGATAACCGCGAGCAGTTAAGCCAGACATGCCGGAATAAGTATTGTTAACACTTGCTGCACCGGTATGAGCCCACGTAATACCACCACCAAAGACTGTATATGTTCCTCCTGACTGAGAGTATTCCTGAGAGCCTGAAGGTTTGGCAAAATTTATAGTACTGACCGGAGCAACGATAGTACAGGTTCGTTTGATAGTTCCCCCTGACCAGTCAAAGTTGCCATATAGGTTTATAGTTGCTAATAATGAGCTACTATCATCCAAATTTCGGGGCATCATATCTAATGTACCACTGGATATTGATACATTCCCATTTATAGCTAAAGTTCCATCGGGATATCTTCCATCGTTATTAGCATAGTTGTTGATGTTTAGTGCACCACCGGTTATGGTTAAATCGTTTACTGTCAATGTTGCATTGTAATTATTTGAATTAGATAACCTCAAAATGTTAAAAGTACCACCTTCGATTTTTAAGTTTCCGGTCCATGTTTGCGTTACACTTGCTAATAATGTAGAACTATAAAAGACAGACACAGAACCTGTGCCTGAATTTGTGAGTGTAAAGGTACTCCCGCTTTGTACAGTAAAAGTATCGTTATTAAGTCCAAAGCCCACGGTTTGATTTGGACAATTCCAGGTAACGTTGCCAAAAGTTTGAGTCAATCCTGCGGGTCCTGAATTGGACATACCTGTTATGTAGCATAAAGATGCTGCATCCCAAGTAGCAGTTGGGATTGTACCGCCATTAATGTTATGCTGATAAGTGCCACCATTATTAACACTCATGGTTCCGGTTGTAGAACCGGTGCTGCCTCGAACAAAAGTCCCATTAACTGTTATGGTTATTGCGTTGACAGTATAGGCTGATGTTGTTGAAAAAGTACTCCCGGCTGAAATAGTCAAAGACGCAAGAGCTGCAGTGCTCACATTTAGCGTAACAGTATAACCGCCTTCGATAACCACAGCATCGGTTGCTAAGGGAACTCTATTCAAATCCCAAGTTCCTGCGGCATTCCAGTTTCCTGTCGCAACGCTCGTAATAGTCACAGCAGATATACCTATACATATAAACAATAGGACTATTATAACAAACATATTCTTTTGTATCATCTTATTCTCCTTAAGACTGATGTTTCCGTTACTGTTAACTCGGGTCAATGAGTAAAACAATAGTGGTTTTTAAAAGCGTATTCCAACACCGCACAAAAAAAACTCTGAAACCGCAGATTTTCATTATTGCCTGACTTTGTCTGTTTGAGCTTATTTACAAATTGCTCAGAATTTTAATCTGCAAAACCAAATATTGGCTGCACATATCACCCTGTTGAATAACCAGTTGGAATTCTCTACTCCAGTTATTAACATACTTTCTCCATCATAGTTCCTAAATTTACTACAATTAAAATTCTACGTCACTAACCTATATTCAGTTTGCTTGTATCAAATATACTGTCAAGCAAAATCGGAGAAAAGTTCCATGTATTTTTTTTGTCCGCTCTACGATTATGTTACCGACCCTTAATATTTGAATATTTTAATCTGTTAGATATAGTTGCACATTGTAATTTTAATCCTGATACATCCTGACCTTATAGAAAAAGGTGCTGCTCAGCTTTGCAGATTTTGGCATTTTGGTAAAAAGGTGCAGCCTCACTTGCTGCCCAGCATCCTCCCAACATCCACCCGGCATCCTCCTGGGGTTAGCCCACGAGGATGCCGGGTGGATGTCAGGTGGACGGCAGATTGCAAAAGTGGGATAGACGCCCTCGTCTGTCTAAACAAAAGAAGGATAGACG
>Ga0247841_10009629_pt1 | contig 13461 bp, 16 predicted proteins | sample LaCruzMarch2015__2_FD_192410 | JGI IMG/M metagenome (GOLD analysis project Ga0247841, IMG submission 192410) | Freshwater microbial communities from meromictic Lake La Cruz, Castile-La Mancha, Spain - LaCruzMarch2015_18m | ecosystem: Environmental > Aquatic > Freshwater > Lake | place: Spain...
ATTTTGAAGGAGCGAATATTATAGTGTATACTTCAAATAAAAAGTTTTTCCTTGAAGGAGATTCTGCAATAAAAGATGTTGTGAACAAGATAAAGAAAAGAGTGGAATTGAGGGCAGAAGAGAAAATCCTGATGGGAGAGGAAGAAGCTGAAAAAACAATAAGGGAGATTATTCCAAAAGATGCAGAGCTTACACAGGTTATTTTTGATAAGCAGAGGAGCATTGTTGTCATTGAAACAAAAAAGCCAGGACTTGCAATCGGGAAAACAGGCTCGCTGCTAAAGGATATAAAAAATCAGACATTATGGGTTCCGCAGGTTCAGAGAAGCTCTGCAATAAAATCAAAGATTACTGAAAATATCAGAGAGGTTCTTTACTTAAATAATAATTACAGAAAAAAATTTCTAAATTCAGTGGGAAACAAGATTTACAAGGAATGGAATCCTGAAAAAATGGATGAGTGGGTAAGAATTACAATGCTCGGCTCTGGAAGGCAGGTTGGAAGAAGTGCGGTTTTGCTCCAGACACCTGTTTCAAAAATTTTAATTGACTGTGGAATTGATGTTTCATCTTCAGGAGCAGATAAGTTTCCTTATTTTGATGTTCCTGAATCAGACATAAGCTCTATTGATGCTGTTGTAATTTCCCATGCTCATCTGGACCATTCTGGCTTGCTTCCTTATCTGTATAAGATGGGATATAAAGGGCCGGTTTACATGACTGCCCCGACAAGAGATATTGCAGCATTGCTTGCACTGGATTTTATTGGTGTTGCATATAAGCAGGCAGCTACTCCTCTTTTTGGCTCTGCTGACATAAGAGAAATGGTAAAGCATTCCATCTGCCTGAATTACAATGAGGTTACTGACATTACTCCGGATATAAGAGTCACTTTTTACAATGCAGGGCATACTCTTGGGAGTGCGATGATTCATTTTAATATTGGAAACGGGCTTCATAATTTTCTTTATTCAGGAGACAGCAAATTCGGAAAGTCAAGATTGTTGGACCCTGCATGTGTTTATTTTCCAAGACTTGAGACTTTAATGATTGAATCAACTTATGGGGGAAAAGAAAATACTTCTCCTCCAAGGAAAGAGTCTGAACAGGAGATGGTGGATTATATTACAAGAGTAATTGAGAGAGGGGGGAAACTTTTAATTCCTGAATTGGGGCTGGGAAGAGCGCAGGAAACAATGCTTGTTATTGAAGATGCGATGCAGAATAATAAGATTCCAAAAGTTCCGGTTTATATTGATGGGATGATTTGGGATATTAATGCTATACATACTGCTTATCCTGATTTTCTTTCAAATTCTGTTCGTTCATCAATATTCCAGGATAAGAATCCTTTTGTTTCAGATACTTTTAATCAGGTTGGTTCTGCACAGGAGAGAAAGGTTGTTATAGAAGGAGGACCGTGCATTGTGCTTGCAACTTCAGGAATGTTAGTTGGGGGTGCGTCTGTAGAGTATTTAAGAGAGTTCGCTGATAATCCGAAAAATGCTATTTGTTTTGTCTGCTATCAGGGTGTTGGAAGCCTGGGAAGACAGATTCAGGAAGGGATTAAGGAAGCGAAGTTCCAGTCAAATGGGAAAGAGGAAAATGTTCCGATAAGACTGGAAGTTAAGACAATTGAAGGATTTTCTGCGCACTCTTCGAGAAATCAGCTTTTGGCATTTATTTCAAATATGAATCCTAAGCCTAGAAAGATTATAATTAATCACGGGGAATCTTCAAGGGCATTGGATTTGGCTTCCTCGGTTTACAAGATGTTTAAGATTGAGACTGTTGTTCCGAAGAATTTGGAGACAATAAGGTTGCGATAGGGTTTTGTAAGATAAACCCAAACAACTTCGTTGAATTAGTTTTTTGAAAAATGATTATATGATTGTTTAGCAACAATTACAATTAATTAATAAAAAGGAGATGCTAAGCGACTGTAAAATAATGCGAAGCACAAGATATGCTAATATCCCGTTTAATAGTTCAATTAATAAATTATCGCCAGCTTTAAATAGTTTGAATCTTTTTATAGTAATATGAAGCACAAAACATCCATAACTATAATCCTTCTTGCAATGTTTCTTTTGACTCAATTTATCGGGCTTTATGTTGTAGATTCATATTCTCCTTCTGTGAAAATTGAGACAAATCCTGAAACAGGCGAGGAAATAAATGTAACATATTATCCTGAAGAAAACCAGCTTCCTTTTAATCTTCAGGCACCTGAGGAGCAGGAACCAAATCTCGCTTCAATTATAATTTCTTTTATCTTTGCAATAATGCTTATACTTCTGCTTATGAAATATAAGATGGTGCTGCTGATAAGGCTGTGGTTTTTTGTTGTTGTGATAATTGCACTGTCTGTTTCGTTTAATTCTTTTTTAAAAATGAGCTTGGTTTATGCGTCTCTGATATCCCTGATTGCTGCGATACCGCTTGCATATTTCAAGGTTTTCAGGAGGAGCATTATTCTTCATAATCTTACAGAGCTTCTTATCTACCCTGGAATTGCTGCTGTTATTGTTCCTCTTCTTGGAGTGTATAGTGTGATTGCTCTGCTTATTATTTTCTCAATCTATGATATGTGGGCAGTATGGAAATCAGGTATAATGCAAAAGATGGCGAAGTTTCAGATGGAAGAAGTAAAAATCTTCGGGGGATTTTTGGTTCCTTATCTGACTAAAAATGTGAGGCAGAAGATTCAGAAACTTAAGAAGTCAAAGAAGAAAAATAAGGGAGTCAGGATGTCTCTTGCGATTCTTGGAGGAGGAGATATTATTTTCCCGATAATAACTGCAGGAGTTTTCTTAAGAGAGCTTGGAATTGTGCCTGCGCTGTTTGTGATATTTGGGGCGTTTGCGGGATTGTTCTACTTGTTTATGATTACTAAGAAGAATAAGTTTTATCCTGCTCTTCCGTTTATAACTGCAGGTATTTTTGTTGGAGCTTTGCTTGCGAGAATTTTCTTTATTTAATTGCAAATAATTAAAAACCTTTTAATGCTAGCTGTATAATGAAAAATAAGACATTTCCTGTAAAAATAGGACTTGAAGTTCACGGATATCTTAATACAAAGGAAAAATTATTCTGCAAGTGCTGTTCCACTTTTGAGAAGGGAGAAACTCCAAACTCTAAAATATGCCCAATATGCACAGGACAGCCAGGAAGCAAGCCAATGCATCCAAACAAACAGGCAATAAAAAGATTAATACAAATTTCTTTAATTCTAGGATGCAAGATAAACCATGATAAGAATTTAATCTGGCAGAGAAAACATTATAATTGGGCAGATTTGCCTAAGGGCTATCAGAATACTATCTCTGGTGCGTATTCTGTTCCTGTCTCTGAAAAAGGGAAATACAATGGGGCAGACATAACTGAATGCCATTTAGAAGAGGACCCTGCGCAGTGGAATCCTGAGACAGGGGGAGTGAATTATAATCGTTCTGGGATTGCTTTAGTGGAAATAGTTACAGAGCCTGATTTTTCAAATTCTGAGCAGGTTGCAGAGTGGCTTAAAAATTTAGTTCATTCTTTATCTTATATAAGAGCGCTGAGGAAAAATGCAGGCATAAAGGTAGATGTAAATGTTTCAACTTATGGAGAGAGGGTTGAGATGAAAAATTTAAATTCAATTGAAAAAATAAAAAAAGCAATTGAGTATGAAATTGAAAGACAGGTGGAAAATCATGAAAAAGGAATTGTGCAGAAAAGAGAGACACTTGCTTTTGATGATAAATCTGGAAAAACAATCAAGATGAGAGAGAAAGAGTCTGCACAGGACTATAGATTCATACCTGATCCTGACTTGCCTATTATAAAACTAAATGAGAAAGAGATTGAGAAAATAAAAAAAGAAATTCCTGAGACACCAAATGACAAGCTGGAGAAACTTTTGAAAAAGTATAAATTAGACAAGAAAAATGCAGATATTCTTTCTAAAAATATAGAGCTTGTTGTGTTTTTTGAGGAGCTGTCAAAACATGTTGATGCTGTGAAATATATTAGCTGGATTAGTATTGAGCTTTTAAGAGTTTTGAATTACAATAAGAAAACTTTGGAAGATGAGGATGTTGACGTCAAGCCAGAGCATCTTGCAGGATTAATTGAGTTAGTTGATAAAAATAAGATAACTGTGCTTAAGGCAAAGCAGATTATGAACAGTTTTATTCCTAAAAGTTTTTCTGTAAAAGAGGCAGAGGATATTGGAAAGATTCAGGATAGTGAGATTGACAGTTTTTGTAGGAAAGTGATTTCTGAAAATAAGAAGGCTGTGGAAGATTTTAAGTCAGGAAATAAGAATTCACTTAATTTTCTTATTGGGGAAGTTATGAAAGTTTCAAACAGGAGAGCGGATTTTAAGACAGCAAAAGAGTGCATTTTGAGGGTGATAAAATGAGTGGAAGATTTGGATTGGTTGGGGTTTTGGGAATTGGTTTGCTTGTGGGATGTGCGAGTGGAAGTTTGAAGAATTCTTATACTAATCATCAAGAAGATATCCGGGAAGTTCCGGCGACACAGCCTGCACCTGAAAAAGATTACGGGAAAGTTGATGAATTAATTGAAAAATTAAAAAGAGAAAATAAGATGATGGAAGATTACTTGAAAGAGTTGGATAGGGAAAAGGATAGGTTAAAGGAGAGGATTAGAATTTATCGTTCGGTTTGATTTTTTTTGAAATAAAGAAGTTTTTAAAGATATATGAATAGTATTTCTCAGGGCCTATAGTTAAACGGATAGAACAACTGGCTTCGGACATACCTTCTTTCTTAGAAAGAAAGAAGTCCATGGGAAGAAAGAAGTTTGGAGTTGGAGACACCAGTAAATCGAGGTTCAATTCCTCGTAGGCCCGTTATTCTGCTGAAAATTCAACTCAAACGCAATATTTATAAATATGTAAGTATATGTAAGTACATAATCATATATGTAGCGCCTGGCAAGATGGGAAAAGACAGAAAACATATGAAGAAGATAAGGGAGAAAAGAATAATCTCCATTGGAAGGCAGATAGAGAAACATGAAGATAAAATTGAAAATGAGCCTGGCAGGCTTGATACTACCAGAGATTACTGGAAAAAGGAAATTGATGAAAAGTTTTCAAAGCAGATAGAAGAGGATGAAGAATACTTAGAGGAAAAACAAAATGGAAATTCAGATTAAAAAAGCAGTTAAGGCAGGAAATTCATCAGCGGTTATACTGCCAAGAGCGTGGCTTAATAAAGAAGTCAGAATAGAGTTAGTAAAAAAAACACCTGAAGTGATTCTTACAGACTCTCTTGAGATTTTAAGAAAGCATATTCCTTTAAAATCAGTGATAGGAATCTATCTTGTTGGGAGCTATGCAAGAGGAGAAGAAAATGAGGGCAGTGATATAGACTTGATGGTTATAACTGATGACATTGACAGGGAGATAATTTCTGAAGGGGTTTATAATATCCTAATTGTTTCTTATCAGTTGATTCACCAAAAATTAAAAGAAAATCTTTTTCCTGTTGGACAGATGATAAGGGAAGCTGTTCCACTTTTGAATGAGGATTATATTAAAGACATTGATGTAAAAGTTACAAAGAAAAATGTAAAATGGTATTTGGATAGCACAAAAGAGAAATTAAAGACAATTACAGATGAGATTGAGAATGCGAAGAAGATTAAGGGGAAGAAATATGTTTCTGACAGAATTGCTTATACTCTTGTTTTAAGAATAAGAACTTTAGAGATAATAAAAAAGATTTTACATAATAAGAAGTATTCTAAGAGAGAGTTTGTTAGTTTGATTAGGAAGGTTTCTGGAAGTGATAGTGCTTATGAGGGATATGCTGCTATTAAGGATAATTTGGAAGATGAGAGCAGGATTAGGATTGATGAAGCTGAAAGATTGTGTGATTATTTAGAGGATGATTTGAGGAAGGTTTCTGGAATGTTGAAGTAGGTAATTTTTGAAATTAGAGGATATCCGACTGCATATGGACGTATTGTTGAATACAGCATCGCTATATATACATATTTTCCTTTATATGTAAATGGTGACTAATATGCTTAACTCTGATTCATGCATTGTATGCGGGAATTTTATTTCTGATCCCATCTGCATAAAGTGCTATGCCAAGCAAATAGATATTCTGTTGAATGAGATGGGTTTACATTATATTGCCAAGGAAATTATCCTGAATAAGATAAAGCATCAGTTTTCTGCTAGAACTTTGAATGAGAGAGAGTGCACATTATGCAGAATGGAAAATGTTGCTATATGCAATAGTTGTTTTTACACTCTTTTGACAGAGATGTTAAGAGAGTTAAATTTTAGTGAAAATTTCATCAGAAGTTTCAGGTATTCTGACAATAGCAGGGTGCGTGATGTTGAGATTGAGTTTGGATGATTGGGGTGGGTTTATTTGCTCTTTCTGAGATAACTTAATCACACATAATTTTAAAAAACTTGGAAACATTATAAAAATATGGCAGGGAGCAGGAAAACTGGCTTGAAAGAGCACGATTTTATTCCTAGACTACAGGAATTGTCTTAAATCTAATTCTGAAAGAAAAGAGTTTCTGGAAAGTTATTTTGCATATGCTGTCTATGATTATCTTGAGAATTTAAGGGAAATTAATGGGGCTGATGAAATGAGAAGAAGACATTCTTCTGATGAGGTTGCTGTTCTTGAGAGAATTGCTGAGGAAAGTTACCTTATTGAAGGAAGAGAGATTACCAGAAGTTTTATTATGGAACTACTGGAAGGAAAACATAAAGAAGTTTTTGAGAGAATTTTGACTTGCTTAAATGCGTTTTACTTTCCGGCAAGGAAAAACGAGGTTTTTTAAATAATTATAATTTAAATAGAATATGAAAAAAGAGAAGCACGAACTTGGAATAACAGCTGAAAAAGATGAGTTTTCAGAATGGTTTACAGAATTGATGCTTAAGGCTGACTTGGCTGATTATACTGATGTTTCAGGTTGCATTGTTTTTAAGCCAGCTTCTTATGCAATATGGGAAAAAATTCAGAGTGAGGTTGATAAAAGATTTAAGAAAATAGGAATACAGAATACTTATTTTCCTTTGCTGATTCCTGAAAAATTTTTAAATAAAGAAAAAGAGCATGTAAAAGGATTTTCCCCTGAAGTTGCGTGGGTTACTGAATCAGGTGATTCTAAAATGGCTGAAAGGCTTGCTGTCCGTCCGACTTCTGAAACAATAATGTATCCTTCTTATTCAAAATGGATTAGAAGCTGGAGAGATTTGCCTTTGAAGTATAATCAGTGGAATAATGTTGTAAGATGGGAATTCAAGCATCCTGTTCCGTTTTTCAGGACAAGGGAATTTTTATGGAATGAGCTTCATACTGCACTTGCGACTGAAAAAGAGGCATTGGAAGAGGGAAAGAAGATAATGAATATTTATAATGATGTTTGTGAAAATTATCTTGCCTTATACGGGAAATACGGAAAGAAAACAGATTCAGAGAAATTTGCAGGAGGAGTTTCTTCCTGGAAAACTCATTACATAATGCAGAATGGAAAGTGCGCTGAAGCTTCTGCTTTTCACCATGACGGGCAGAATTTTGCAAAAGCCTATGATATTAAATTTTTAGATAAAAATGAGAAAGAGCAATATGTATGGCAGAATACTTATGCAATTTCTACAAGAATTTTGGGAATAATGTTTGCAATTCATTCTGATGATAAAGGACTTGTGATACCTCCGAAGATTGCGACAAACCAGATTGTTATTGTTCCTATTTTAATAAAAGGACAGGAAGAAAAAGTTGTTAATGAAGCTGAAAAAATAATGAAATCTCTCGCAGAATTTGATGCTTTTGTAGATGCACGTGAAAGCTATAAGCCTGGTTTTAAATTTAATGAATGGGAATTAAAAGGAATTCCTTTGAGAATTGAAATTGGACCAAAAGATTTGGAGAAGAAAGAGGTTATTGCTGTCAGAAGAGATAATGGGAAAAAAGAGTCAATTAAAATTTCTGATTTGAAGAAAAATGTTTCTGAAATTTTAAAAGATATACAGAAGAGTTTATTTGAAAAATCAAAGAAGATATTTGAGTCCAAAACTGAGAGAACTGATTCTCTTGAAAAACTGAAGAAATTAATTGATGAAAAGAAGGTTGGAATTGTGCCTTTATGCAAGAGTCCTGAATGCGAGGTTGCTTTGAAAGCAGAGACAAAAGGCGGGAAGGCATTGTTTATTGACGACAAAAATAAAGTCAAGTCAGAGAAATGCATAATCTGCGGGAAGAAGGCAGAGTATTTTGTTTATGCTGGGAAGAGTTATTAATAATTTTTGTTAAAGTTTATAAATTCAGGAATCCAGTATTTATGTGGCAAAGAAGACAAAATTTCGGATTGAGTTTAGAAAACAGCTAAGGCTTGCAATTGCTGCTGCAGTTGGGTTTTTAATTGCTTATGCGTGGAGAGATTTTATTGTTAATCTTACAAAGGATTTTGTGACAGGATTATATGAGTCAATGGGAACTCATCTTGTTGGTTTTGTGTCATCTATTCTTATTACTCTTATTGGTGTTTTGATAATAGTTTTTGCGTCAAGGATGCTTGAGAAATAGGCATTGTCAAGATTTATAAATTCTGGAAAATTTTTAGTGCAATGAAAGAGACCGGATTGGGAAAATTCCTTAAGAACATAAAAGATTATGTGAAAATTGGGAAAACTCCTTTTATAATTTCAATTGCGGGAGGTTCAGGAAGCGGGAAAACATTTATTGCAAATTTAATCGCAGAAAAATTGAATGCAGAAGTTCTTACAATGGATGATTATATTATTCCTGAAAAGATTAAGAGCAGTGAAAATTGGGATAGCTCGGATAATTGGAACTTGGAACTCCTTAAGGAGCATTTGATTAAACTGAAGAAGAAAGAAAAAATAAAAAAACCGATTTATAATTTTAAAAAACAATCTAATTCAACATTTGAGGATTTTTCCCTGAAAAGATAATCATTCTCGAGGGGAATTATGCTCTTCACAAAGATTTTAAAGATATAACTGATTTTAAGATTTTCATTGATGTTCCTGAGAAAATAAGACTGGAAAGAAGACTTGAAAGAGATGTGAAAGAGAGAGGGCATAACAAAGAAGAAACAATGAAAAGATGGGATAATTCTGTTGAGCCCATGTATAAAAAGTATATTGAACCTCAAAAACTAAATGCAGACTTAATAATTGTGAATTCATAGGGTTCAGAGCAAGAATCTTTTTAAATGCAGATGACTAATAATACCCATGGTTAAGAAATTAAAGCAGGAAAGTGCAGGAGTTTCATTAGATGATGCTTTTGCAGATGATGAAGATGTTGTTTATTCTGAGTCAAAACCCAGAAAAGTGAAGGCAAAAACAGAAGCAAAATTAAAGAAAACTGAAGAGGAGAATTCTTTTGGGCAAGAATTAAAGCAGTCAAAGCCAATTGAGCAGATAAAAAGAGGAGATAAAGTAAAAGTTGATGGAAAAGAGTATGAGGTTGATGCACATTATATGCTTATGGATTTGAAGACAACAAAAGAAATGACTATAGAAATTTTTGACAGAAAAACTGACAAGGATTTTCAGTTAAGATACTTTACAGGAAGACTTGAAAATGGAATTGAGTTTTATGAACTTCAGGGTGAGATTCTATATGTCAAGAAACCATGCCATGTTATTGAATGGTAAAGCACAACTGAATATTATCACTATCACATATCATAATCATCCCCCTTCGGGCTGGGATGACGGGTCAGCTGCTCGCGGCGCAGCTGGCTCACTATTTATAAGAAATATAATATTAAGCTGATTATCCCAAGAACCCAGCAGTAAAAGCTGAATATCCAGAAATTATTTTTCTTTAAGATTATAAAAAGGAAATTAAGGAAAACCAAACTCAAAAGCAGGCAAATTATGAAAGAGATAATTAAAGAGGCGTTTATGTAAAAGTTTCCAAGTTCTGATACAAAAGCTCCTATTGAGAGAGGAATGAAAAGAAGAAATGAGAATTTTGCTGCTTTTTCCCGATTAAGTCCTGAAAATAATCCTGAAGAAATAGTCATGCCTGAACGAGAAATTCCAGGAAATAGTGCCAATGCCTGAAATAATCCTATAAAAATGGATTTTTCATAGTTAAGCTTTGAGTTTTCTCTTGTGTATTTTGTGAAGAAAAGAACTGTACCTGTAAAGAGAAAAGCAAAGCCAAGGAACAGGAATGATGAAAACGAGGCTTTTATTGCTGGCTTTAAAAATATTCCAATAAGGACAGCAGGAATAGTAGCAATAATGATGCAGAGCCAGAGTTTTTTTGAATTGCCCTTAAATTTGAACAAGGTGCTTATTTCTTTTCTTGTAAAAATAATAACTGCAATTAAAGAGGCAATATGAAGTGCTGTGAAAAAGAACAGATTGGGTTCTGAAAGATTTGAGAAAAAAGCAAGATGCCCTGAAGAGGATACTGGAAGGAATTCTGTTGCTGCCTGTATTATTGCGAGTAGTATTTCATTTATCATAAATTATGAATAATTTTTCAATATTTAAGGATATCTATAGAAGGTTATACAGATAGCATCACCCTGAATATCTTGGGTAGAGAAAGTTTCACAAAGGGCATCTAGGCGAAAGAACTTGCCTTAGAAACTAAATAATAGTAACAATAACCAAATATTTTTAAAGTTAAGAGAGTTAATATAATAAATAGCATTTTCCCTTAGCTTGTCAAATTGGTGTTCTTGCAAGAGGGGAGTTATTAAATTTAACATGGCAGAAACAGATACACAACAACCTCAAAGAACTGTGTTCGGCTTTTTATTTGAGGGAATAGAGTATTTTATAGACACTTCTGCTTTTAGCTTGGCGGATTCCCGGGGACTTTTTGGCTTGAGTTTTGGCACAACGGACCATATTAGCTATGACTTAGATTACTTATCAGAAGATAATGCTAGGTATAGCTGTCTGTTAAGAGTTCTTGAAGAGTCTGACAGCTGGAATAGTATCCCAGAAGTTTTGAAAGAATTGGACAACCGAAAAAATAAGATTAGGGGGTTAATTAAATCAGAGAGGATACGCGATGGAGCAAGATTAGAAGAGTTTTCAAAGCTGATTGGAAATATCGAGTATTCTCAGAGATTGGTAATTGAGAGACTAAGACAAAAACCAACACCCGAATATGTTGCTGAAGCTTCTAAAAAGTTTGAAGAATTTGTAAAAGAAGAATTTGTAAGAGTTGGAGGTAAACAAAACCATCTAAAAACTGACACTAAACTGATTTTAGCTGCTCTTGGCTCAAGTGCTTATGGAAATGCAGGTATTTTTTCTCATGATAGTTCTATCAGACTAACTTTTCGCTCTGCTTTTAAATATTTTATTGGTGAGAGTGAAAGAGCGTATATTGCCCTGAATGACAGGGTTTCTGTTGATGTGACAAAACTTGAGATGAGAGATGTTAGTACCTATAGAACAGGATAAGCCCGTCATCAGCGTAAATGTAAAGAGTATCTCCTTCATCATTCCAGATGCATGAGAAGTTTTTTTCAAAATTTTCTGAATTCAATTTTTCTTTGTAAATATGAGTCGCGTCGTCCTTTATCGTTATGTCTAACTCATTGCAATTGTTCTTTAGGATTAATTTTTCCTGATTATTGCATCTGCCATTGGGTTCTTCGTATTGGAGATTGATTAATTCTATGCATTTTGAATATTTTGAGGGTTTCCAGATTCCCAGCTGGTTTTTTCTTGCATATTCTTCTGCGCTTTTCAGTTCATTGTAGTAATTATCTTTTTCATAATAGTAGATGTGAGCAAAGCCTTTTTCAACAAGTTCTTTGTTTATAAACTTCTCACCAATAAAGAGATAGCCTAAAATTCTTTGGTATTTGTCTTGCTCTGAGAATTCAAGTTCAGCTTGTTTTGATTCTGCTAGATTTTTCATATATTCAACTGATTCATTGTAGAAGAATTCGTTTTTTTCAGGACAGTTTATTCCTTTTAGCCTTATTCTGCTGAAATCAGAGTCAATTGTGTCTCCATCTATTACTCTTGTGATGTTTATAGCAATTTTTCCGTAAGATACGTTTCCTGTGATTTTGTAATAGCCGATGCCGGAAATTATGATTAGAAGAAGGACAAGAATGATTTTGAGGCTATTACTGAACATTGTATCAAAAAGAACAGCAAGTTTTAAAAACCTACTTTTTATTGATTTATAATCATGGGAAAAGTAAGAATAAAACTGCAGAGTGTCGAGATAGAACAACTGAACAATATTATTGGAAATATCAAAGATATTGCACAGAAAGCTGGAATTCTTGTTTCAGGACCGATTCCTCTGCCTACAAAAAAATTAAAGATTACCACAAGGAAAAGTCCGTGCGGAAATGGGACTGCTACTTTCGACAGGTTTGAGATGAGGATACATAAGAGGATTTTGGACTTGCCTGCAAATGATAAGGTTCTGCATAATATTATGAGGATTTCTATTCCGAGGACAGTTAATATTAAGATAGAGATGATTGATTGATTTTTGCAATTTTAGAGATGTTGAGGAAGTTCTGAGGGGTTTTTGTTTGTGTAAAATTTATAAACAGTCTTTTTGTAAGTAGGTTATGCCCAGATGGCACAATGGTACTGCACAAGACTGGAACTCTTGGCCCTCACGGGCTTCCAGGTTCGATTCCTGGTCTGGGCGTGGAATTGTATTTAACAGGAATCGAACGATTCCTTGAAAAAATTCCGCTCTTTGAACTTTATATGTGAGAAGATTGGTTGAAGAGGAAATTTTTTGTCTGGGCGTGGGATAGTATTTACCATGAATCGAACGATTCCTTGAAAAAATGAGGGAATTATTTTAGAAGATTATCAAGAATATCAGAAACTTCTTTTCCTGAAACTCTGCCCTGGAATTTTGCCATAATCAGACCCATATAAGCACCCTTGCTTAGTTTTGGCTTCGCTTTTATAATCTCTTTAATTTCTGACTTCAAATCAATTTTTTCTTTTTCCAGTGCATCTTTTATTGATTTTCCTTCAAGAATCTTCTGAAGAACTAATTTCACTTCATTTTCAGATATATTTTTTCCGACTTCTGAAAGAACTGATTCAAGGACATGGATATCCAAAATCTGACTAACTTCTTCAATTTTTTTGTTCAATTTTTTTGCAAGTTCTTTGGGAAAAATGACAAGGGATTTGGCAATCAAATTAGGGTTTTCTATTGAATTAAGAAGAATCTTGAAATTTTCAACCTGATTGTCCTTTAAGATTAATGCAATCATTTCGTCATCGAGCCCGTTTTCTTTCAGGTATTTTTTAATTTCGTGCAGGAGCTTAGGAAGTGTTTTTTTGGCTTCGTCCAGAATGCTTCGGGAGATTTTCACGAGTTCTATATCTGTTTCAGGGTACATTCTTGCTGAACCTGGCATTGGTCTTAAAAAAGAGGTTGTCGCATCTGGATTTGTTTTTCTTACTTCCTTTCT
>Ga0247841_10009630_pt1 | contig 13460 bp, 10 predicted proteins | sample LaCruzMarch2015__2_FD_192410 | JGI IMG/M metagenome (GOLD analysis project Ga0247841, IMG submission 192410) | Freshwater microbial communities from meromictic Lake La Cruz, Castile-La Mancha, Spain - LaCruzMarch2015_18m | ecosystem: Environmental > Aquatic > Freshwater > Lake | place: Spain...
ATCGTCATATATTTTGTTCCTTTAAATAAAAGCTCTTTCTGGCTATCCTGGTCATTTCTTCCTTCCATTTCTGCGCTGGCCGGAAAAAGGGGCCCAGTCATTAAACCATTAACAGCCCTAATTCCATTTTGCAAGCTATAGCCTACGCTGTACAAAGTGACGGCGCCTACGGAAGCGAAGGCTCCGATTACAAAACTGTCAAAATCGTAAATAAGCAAAGCCACAAGATTAGAAAGGAACAAAAAAGAGCTGAAGCCGAAAATCATCTTAAGGGTTTCTTTATCAAAATAAGGAAAACAAAAATTTATTTTCAGAATACGGTATCTCAGAATGATGTAAGAGGCCAAACAGCGCAATATGATAAAAAAGTAGGATGCGACCAAAAACCAAACCATCCCCAGATTATTGGTGAAAATGATATATGCTGAAATGGCGGTAAAAATTGTTGTCGCTATGCCATTTATTGCCAGCCAATCAAACCGTTGCAGTCCGTAAAGAATGCCGTCAAAAGTCCTTCCGGGCCAGATAATTAGCGAAGCGCCGGCGGCCACCCAAAACAGCTGGCGCATAATTATTGCATTAGCCGACCCTATTTTAAATATGTGCTCAAAGCAGAAGGACAAAATTAGGAGAGCAGTGGCAGCAATAAAGCCAATAATTATATAGAAAAACAAAGAAGAATTTATAATTTTGCCTACTTTTTCGCGGTCGCCCCCGCCCATGAACTCTGCTGTATATTTTGTGACAGCAGTAGTCACTCCAAAATCGAGCACCCCAAAATATCCTATAAATGTCATCACTAACAAATAAGCGCCGTATATTTCCTTACTGGTATGAGAAACTATAAAGGGAAACAGCGCCAAACCCACGACAAAGGTGATTATCTGGCTGATTGCGCTGTATTTGATATTGTTGCCGATTGCTCTTTTTTTCGACATGTTGGTTTATTGAGTCTTAGTCGTCTGCGCCATCTTTATTTACCGTATGCCTTAATTTCCATTCGCCGTTGACTTTTTTCCAAAGATGAGGAGAACGGAATTGATCGCATAACTCAAAAAATCTATCTGGTTTTATATCTACGAAATCCATTACATCCTTAAAATATCTGTCTGGAAATTCCCCATCAAATTTTTTAACGAGGGCCACGCCCTCTTCTCTGGTCAGGTGTTTATTTCTTATTTCCTGCGAAGCGTCTTCGGTGGCCCTGCCATAGCCGAATTTAATAAAAGCTGTGTAATAATTTAAATCATCTATTTTGTCATCAATGCTATTATACTTGCTGTATGTCCCTTGGCTCCTAAATGGTCTTGCCTGGAATCCTGTATGTTCAACAGAATAATAATAACTTTCCTGAGGAGTCCATTTAAGGTAGTATCCAAGATAACGGACCTCGATATTAGATTTTTCTATCTCTTTATAATCAAGCGGTAAAAATGGGGTTAGTTCAGAAAATTTCAAATTATACTTGTTTATCAACTCTTTGACCGGAACACCGCCTAAGTACACTTCGTCTAAATTGTTCATTGCGAAAAATGATTTGTCCCTCAAAGAAGTTCCATTATCAGAAATAGGATTTCCGTATTCCGCCTCATTCTCTCCGTAAAAAATAAGCGGAATATTGTATTTAATGGATATTTTTGGCGGGAAATATTTCTGTCCGTAAAAAAACGACTGAAATGGGTGCAGGATAGTTTCAATAGCTAGTTTTGTAAGCAATTTCATAGCCCTGCCATTAGGCTTAAAAGTTATATTATCGAGACCGCCGACTTCTATCCAATTTTTAAAATTGCGATAACCATAGTCGGTATATAAGGTTGGCGCCCATGTTACAGTTAATGGATTCATCCCATATTTATATTTCAAAATATGAGCGGCATAACCGCTGTCTTTCCCTCCGCTACCGGGGACGAGACAGTCGTAAGAACCGTCATTTTTTCTGTGCTTGTCCAATAATTCAAGCAACTCCTTTTCTTTTTCTTTCCAATTAATCTGCTCCTTTTTTTCAGCGAATTTGCAGGCATCGCATATCCCGTCTTCACCGATATTTATAGTGCTGTGCCTGGAATCTAAAACATGTTTAAACTCCACGCTTGAAGAAGGGCGCTGGTTGGATATAACACACTTCCTGCAAAAAACTACTTTCTCCGGCATTCCGTATCTTGCCTCTAATTTTTCTTCCGACATATTATTTTTTATTAATTTTAATTAAATTTGCTAAATTTTTATAAATAATCAAGCCCTTCTCTCCGCTTTTTTCAGGATGAAACTGGCAAGCAAAAATATTTCTATCCTGCAAAGCCGAACAATAATCTAACCCGGCATAATTAGTTTCCGACAAAGAAAATATTTTTGAATCTGGGATACAATAAAAAGAGTGCACAAAATACATATAGTCTCCCTCCGATAAATCTTTTAATAAAGTATTATCCCAACTTTTACTATTTATTTTTAAAGTTTGGTTCCAGCCAACTTGAGGAACCTTATCTCCTGCTGCCGGAAATTTGACAACTCTGCCTTTAACAATATCTAGTCCTTTGTGAATGCCAAATTCTTCCGACTCTGACATTAATAGTTGCATACCCAAACATATCCCCAAAAATGGCTTGCCCGAAGCAATGAATTCTTTTATGGGAGCCGCCAAATCCAATTTTTCCAGAGTTTTCATGGCATCTCCGAAGGAACCGACTCCCGGTAAAATTAAAGAAGAGGCTTTGGAAATTTCAGACTTATCATTACTAATAAGAGCGCTTAATCCGACTTTTTCGCAAGCCAGTTTTACGCTGAATAAATTTCCCATTCCATAGTCAATAATTACGACCTTTTCTTTTTGTTCTTCTGGCATAAAATTATTTTCGACAATTAATCATTTCAGTCGCAAGATATGACTTTATCTCCTGCAATCCTGCAATTTTTATTTTTGAATAAATTAACCCGCTTTTTAAAAATTCTGTATTGCCTTCATTTTTATCTACAGAATAATTATTTCTTTCATTATATTTTTTAACAAAATCATAATGAAGTACAGAGGCAATACTCACGGCGTCTGCCTTCCCATCTTTAATAACTTGTTTTATGTCCTCTAATTTTCCTGCTCCTCCATTGGCAATTACCGGAATAGATACCGATTCCGCCACTGCCTTAGTTAACTCTATGTCATAACCAGATCCGGTTCCTTCTTTGTCTACCGATGTAAGCAAAATTTCTCCGGCTCCCAATTCCTCAACTTTTTTTGCCCAAGAGAAAACTTCTACCCCGGTAAATTCTCTTGCATTTTCCGTAAACACAAGGTACCTGCCATCCGGCTGTTTTATAGCCTCAATAGATATTAAAATAGTTGAAGAACCAAATCTTTTTGCCGCCTCTCTAATAATTTCTGGGTTTTTAATTGCTATTGTATTTAAAGAAACTTTATCTGCCCCGGCCCTTAATACCATTTTTATATCATCTAATGTGCGCAACCCGCCTCCGACAGTCAAGGGGATAAAAATCTGTCTGGCTGTTTTATTTATTATTTCAATAAGGCTATTTCTATTATACAAACTGGCAACCACATCCATGTAAATCAATTCGTCTGCTCCTGTTTCGTAATAGTATTGAGCAAATTCCTCGGGCGACCCTAAAACCCGCAGTCCCTCCAGATGTATTCCTTTTACTAAATTCGGACCTTTGATGTCTAATCTTGGAATAATCCTTATATTTTTCATAACCCTTGAACCATTGAATAATTTTCTTCTTTCAGCCCGCCACATTAAATGAGTTTTTCGACCCAACTTTTGGGTGTCAACTCGTTAATAATTTCTAAGTCTAAATGATATTTAAACTTCTTCGTTCCTCTATTCTTTATGTAATCTATCATCTCTTTAAGCCCGTCCTCCAGTTTATAATTGGTTTTATAATCTAACAGTTTCCTTGCTTTGTCGGCAGAGCAATTAGCCAATTTAACTTCTTGCGGCCTATCTTTTAGATAAATGGGCTTTAAATCAAATCCTACCAGGTCCGCGATTTTTCTTGCTAATTCATTTATAGTGACAAACTCTTCATCGGGCCCAATATTTATAACCTGACCAACCACGTTATCCTGCGTAGCCATTTTTACCAAGGGGACTAAATCATCTTTTACGAAGCTAAAACAGCGTTTTTGGTTTCCGTCGCCGTAAATAATCGGTTGTTCTCCTTTCAGCATTTTGTTTATTAAAATGGAAGCAACGTTTCTGTATGGATCGTCATACTTCTGTCGCGGTCCAATTATATTGTGTGGAACCGCAATCACATATTCCATTCCGTGAACTTCAGCTAAATTTTTGAGCATCAACTCTGAAGCATATTTTGCTATTCCATAAGGATCTTGCGGATGGGGCTCCATATCTTCGGTGAAAGGAACCTGATTTGTCCCGTACCGCGCCATACTTGAGCACAAAACAAACCTCTTAACCTTATTTTGTATAGCTGCTGAAACAACGGAAGCGGTGGCTAAATAAATATTTTCTGCTATCAAATGAGGGCTGAAAACACTTAACCCCTCGTATGCGGTTGCGGCGCAATGATAGACAACGTCCGTGCCCTTCATTAGTTTCGCCATTGAGTTTAAGTATCGACAATCTCTTAAATGAAAATCAATATCTTCTGAAATATTGTCCATATATCCTCCAATTAGGTTGTCGCATCCTATAACCCTGTGCCCCATTTTCAGAAATTCATCGGCGAGGTGGCTGCCTAAAAATCCGGCCACGCCCGTAATAAAAATCGTTTTTTTGTTTGTGTCCATAGATTTTAAATTACCACCTCTCTATTATATTTTTAGTTTTCGTCCGCAAATTTTTATATGCTCTATAAACTCCAGACTCTAATTTTGGCGAAACAAGGCGTAAAATTTCATCACCCCAAATCCTATATTGCCCGGAAACCTTATAGGCCTTTATTATGCCGCTCTTCAGCATCCTTTTCATTGTGCTTTCTGAAACCTTTAAAAAATCCCGGGCTTCTTTCGGGGTGTATATTTTATTTGATTTTATTTCTTCTAACATATACTTAAATGATAAACCCCTATTAGACGCATGTCAATAGGGGTCAAAAAGGGTCAACTGCTTCACTTTTCTTCTTTAATTTTTTTTAACAACAAGGAAGAACTCTGCACCTTACCACCTCCCACGCCATCTATTAATTTTATGCCGAATTCTTTACAAACCTCCATTTCTGGAATATTCCCTGCGTGCCTGTCCCCACCGTTGGCAAAAAATAATTTGTCTCCCTTGTGTGCTTTTGCCACCGCTTTTAGGCTTTCACAGACCGACCTATCCTTGTCTATCGATAAAAAAACTTCGTCGACATATTTTATTGCTTTTACGATCTCAATCCGTTCATTTTGCAACATAAAGGGAAGGCTACCTTTTAACTTAACTTGTTCGTCATTATTTACTATAACAACCAAAATATCGCCAAGCTTCTTGGCATCTCGAAAATAATTTATATGGCCTATGTGCGCCGGATTGAAATAACCCGACACAATTGCTACTTCCATTGCTTTTTATGTTTTTTCTTTATATCATAAAAATATATGCAAAACAAGCAACCTTCAGAAAAATTACATTGGCTATACAAAGCCGGGTTTTTTGTAATTTTAGCTTTACCGCTTTTTAATCTTCCGCCGTGGTTTTACCCTACAGACTGGGGCAAAGCTGTTACATTTAGAAGTATTTTGACAATCCTGCTATTTTTATTTGCATATCAATTCTTGTATAAAAAAAATGAAACCGCCTCGCTAAATCTTAAACAAAACAAGATTGTCTGGGCGTTAACCGCTCTTTTTTCCGTTTTTTTATTAGCAAGCATTTTTTCTGTTGATTCTAATTTCAGTTTTTGGGGTTCGCCCTATCGTGGAGGAGGATTTGTAACTTTTGCTTTTTATTTTGCTTTTGCTATTTTAGCCTTTATTCTTTTGAAGGAAGACGACTGGAAAAAAGCATGGCTTGTTTCTATTTTTACTGGAATTATAGTCTCTGCGATAGCTTTATTCCAATTTTACGGTCTTTTTAACAATATTTTTGTAAGCGTGGTTGGCCGACCTGGCTCTACGATAGGAAATCCCATATTCCTGGGAATTTACCTTTTGCTACTGTTTTTTGCAACTCTATCTGGCGCCATAAACGAATCCTTCGGCAAACCTCAAGACAAGCAAAATAAATATTTAAGGATATTTTATATTTTTTCGCTTCTTCTTTTTCTGTGCGTAATAGCAATAACCGGAAGCAGGGCTTCATATTTTGGATTGATAATAGGCTCCCTATATTTCCTCTTGGCTTACCCCAAAAAAATAAAATACCTCAAAATCGCCTGCGTTGTTTTTTTAATTTTTATCATGGGCGCTGTTTTTTATGCCAATACAGCTAAGCAATTTCCAAAATTTCTGGAACAAAACAGAATTTTTAACTCTGTATTATCAAGATTATCAATAAAAAACGCTTTTAATGATGAAAGATACAAGGCATGGGAAACCGTTATAAAAGAAATTGAAAACAAACCGATTTTAGGCTGGGGCCCTGAAAATTTAGCTGTAGGATTTGATAAATTCTATAACCCAAATGTAACAATTTCGCCTTGGTGGGACAAGGCGCACAATATATTTTTAGACATAGGGGCTCAAGCTGGAATCTTGGGAATAATAGCTTATTTAGGATTATTCGTTGCTTTATTTTGGCAACTACAAAAAACCAAACGGCATACGGAAAACGAAAATAAAAAAATAGTAATTACTGGGCTGGAGGCAACCTTAGCGGGCTACTTGGTTGCCAATTTTTTCAGTTTTGATTCTGTCCCCACATATCTTCTTTTCTTTTTTATTATCGGATATTCCCTGCATTTGACTCATATCCGTGAAAATCTGCCAGAATCAGCGAAAATCAGCGTAGCAACAAAAAATCCGTATAAATCGGTTGTAATATCAGTATTAATCGGTGTCTCCGTAATTTTCCTATGGCAATATAATATTGCGCCTTTTTATATAAACACCAAAATAAATATCGCCAACAACTGGATTTTCCAGCAAAAAAAATGCGGTAGCGGGCTTGCCTTAATGGAAAAACTTGCCACTCAGCATAGTTTTATAGATTCTTACTTAATAATGGGATATGTTGATGCCCTAAAAAAATGTTCCGCAACAAACCCGGATAAAAATTTAGAATATGCTAAAATAGGCGTTGTGCTCCTAAAAGAAGCTGTAAAAATACAACCTACTTACACAAGATTCTGGATTTATTTAGGCAGTTTTACGACGGTGGTAGCCAATAATGAACAAGACCCGCAGATAAGGCAAAATATGCTCGATGAAGCATATTCTTATTTAGACAAGGCAGAATCAATGTCGCCCTTGCATATAGGAACATTGATAGAAAGAGCGAAAACAGGCATGGTGACCGGCGATTATCAAAAAGCCAAGCAGGATGCAGAAAAATGCATTGCCATCAAACCCGACTTTGCAGATTGCTATTGGATAAAATCTCTATCTGAATTATACATGAACGACCAGCTCAACGCCGAGAAAGACCTTAGGGCCGCAGAAAGCCACGGCTTTAAAAGCAATTCAACGGAAATTTATTATCAGCTAATTGATGTTTACATTGAAACTGAGCAATATGCCAAACTTGCCGATGTTTATGAAAAACTTATAAAAATGTATCCCGATGACTTTAAGCCCGAGCAAGTGAAGATTGTGGCCCAATATCATGCATCTCTATCATTTGCTTATTACAAACTCAACGACTATGAAAAAGCCCGTAAAGAGGCAATGATATTTTTGAAAATGATGCCGGAAGCAAAAGATGAAGTTGACGCATTTTTAAAAACTTTACCATATTAAATTATGCAAATAGAAAAATTAGCAAAATTGAAAATAAGGGAAATTCCTGACTGGCCAAAATTAGGAATCGGATTTAAAGATATCACCCCTCTGCTTGAAGATAAAAAACTTTTTCCAGAAATAATTGATGAGATAGCAATACCCTATTTGAATCAAAAAATCGACAAAATTGTCGGCATAGATGCCAGGGGTTTTTTGCTGGCTTCCGCCTTGGCCTATAAACTGAAAACAGGAATTGTTATTGTCAGAAAAAAGGGAAAACTGCCTTCAAAAACTATATCTAGAGAATATGCATTGGAATACGGCTCGAATACAATTGAAATGCATAAAGATTCTATATTACCGGGCGAAAATATTTTGCTGGTTGATGATGTTTTGGCCACCGGCGGGACAATGAAGGCTGCTGTTGATTTGGTAAACGAGCTTAACGGCAAAATAATCGGGATTAGCTTTTTAATCGAATTGGGCTACCTAAAAGGAAGGGAAATGCTCGCAGGGCAAAAGATAAGGTCGCTAATAAATTATAAATAATATGTCAAAAGTAAAAATCGGAATAATCGGTGGCTCTGGGCTGGACGATCTAAGTATTTTAAAACGCGCAAGAGACCTAGAGGTAAAAACCCAGTACGGCCCACCAAGCTCATTGCTAAGAATTGGCGAAATTAACGGACAAAAGGTTGTTTTTATAGCAAGACATGGCAAACGGCATACAATTCCGCCCACACAGGTTAATTTCAGAGCAAATATTCAGGCGTTAAAAGACCAGGGCGTAACTCACATTCTTGCCAGCACCGCCTGTGGCAGTTTAAGAAACGACATTAAAAGAGGCGATCTTGTTATTTTAGACCAATTTATTGATTTTACCAGGCACAGAAAAATAACTTATTATGAAAAATTTCCAGGTGGAGCAGAGAATGCAAAGCATATTGCAATGCCTGACCCTTTTTCGGAAAAACTGCGACAGCCCCTTATTAAAACTGCGAAGGAATTAAAACTTAAATTTCACCCCAAGGGAACAGTAATAACAATTGAGGGCCCGCGTTTCTCTACTAGGGCAGAATCAAAGATGTTCCGCGTTTGGGGAGCCGATGTAATTAACATGTCAGTAGCGCCAGAGTGTATTCTTGCCAACGAAGCAGGGATTCAATACGCAGCCGTAGCAATGTCAACTGATTATGACAGCTGGATGGAAGAAGAAACTGTCACATGGAATGAGATTCTAAAAATATTCGACAAAAATGTGGAAAATATAAAAAAGCTTTTTCTGCTGGTAATCCCAAAAATAAATTAAACATCAGATAAAACCAGAATTAATTACTCTTTTTTGTCTTTACGCTCTAAAATGTTAAAACCATCTGTAACCGCATCGCACAAAAAATCTTCCAGCTGGCTTTGGTCATCTTTAGTTTGGGCTTTATAGAGATAAGTGTAATATAATTGTTTTTGTTGCTGGCGTATAATAGCTGGTGATAGATTATTTGCCAAAAGCATAGCGTTCATAAGCAAGCGGCCAACTCGGCCGTTTCCGTCGGAAAAAGGGTGAATTTGCTCAAATTTTGCATGGGCGTTTGCAGACAAGGCAATAACATCATTGGTTTTTCTTGCAACACTGCTCATAACTTCAGGCATCAGTTTTGAAATGCTCAAATGGTTTGCGGTAGGCAGGCTTACGCCCGTAATTCTTACCGCGTGATTACGGTATACGCCTGCGTCGGGTCTGACTCCGTTCATCAACATTCCGTGAAATTTTAAAATCAACTCCTCATTAATTTCCTGTCCTTTGGAAATATAATCAAACAAATAATTTAAAGCTGTCTGGTGATTTTTTGCTTCCAGTTGTTCGTTTAGACTTTTATTGGGCAGGGCAACATTATCAAAAAGAACTGCTGCCGTATCTTTTTCATCAAGAGTGCTACCTTCTATGCTGTTGCTATGGTAAGTAAGTTTTAAAATAAATTGGTCCCGTATGTCGGGGTTGTTTAAAATCTCCTCAACAATACTCTTATGTTTAGACGCTTTTTGCTCTAACGCCTGTTTTTTAGCAACAAGCTTTTCATCGGGAATTATTTTTTGGCCAGTAACTTCCAAGAATAGTTCGTCAATTATCAACTGAACTTTTGCCCTAGGAACAGATTTTCCGGTCCACCAATTATTAAATGCAACAAAAGACACTCCAAGCCTTTCAGCCAGCTTGGTTTGGGTAAGCCCGAGCATTTTTTTAATAATCTCCAGTTTTTGTTTTATTGTCATCTTTTTATTTAGCTTATTTATCTTATACTCCCATATTACCAAACTTTATAAAGTTAGTCAAAAAATCATAAGTTTATAAAGTTACAAAAACTCCCGAGCGTGAAGCCCGAGAGTTTTTGGTTTTTATCCGTCGCTAAATCACAAGTAAAGCGAGAATAAATTTACTGAGCAGATATACCAATTGTGTCTAATGGCAAATTCTTTATCAGATAGCCATTAAACCAATCTCCTGTTGAAGCTGCAATCGTATAATCGTGACTCTTAGCTGAGTTATCAGACCATATAATGTTAGCAGCATCACCTGTTGCAGTGGCAGCTGCTGTGTCCAAACTGATTTGTCTCAATGTGTCTGATTTGGTCGTATTATACGTGGCATCTCCTGACAAGAAGACGTGTGTTGTGTCAACACCAACTGCTACTCCAGGAGTTGTATCAGTAGCCAAGTAGGTTGTTACAGAATCTGCGCCACTTGTAGAAGTGGTTGAGAATCCTGTTGGCGTTGCCCTCAAGGTATATGTTACTGATGTGCCTGCTTCAATTACTTCTTCTGGATAGAAGACTACGTCTGCTGTTCCGGAAGTTGTAATAGAGGTCGTAGCAGCTGCTGCAGCTGTTAAATCAGGGGCGGCGGCGGCGGCATTAATCGAATCTTTAAGGATGTAAGCCGATCCTCCGCTTGACGTATTTGTCATATCTGAACTGCCTCTATAGAATCTGAAGACACCCATCCTTGCAACGGTAGTAGTATTAACATCGTTGATGGTTATTGGGAACTTCAATTGCTTCAAGGAAATTGGTCCTGAAGCAGGAGCTGAAACTGTAAGGCTGTACAATATGGTTTGCGAACCTGCTGAAAGGGCTGTGCCCTGTCCTGTTACTGTTCCAATTGTGAATGTTGGAACTGACTTATAGACATACAGATAATTTCCTCCAGAATAAGCCGTTGCTCCTGATGTTGCGCTATTGATTTTAACTGACGAAGCAGTAGTGTCCTCTGAAAGTACTGTTGCGTTTATCAAAGCGTTGGTAGCCGAGCTTATTGTGGTTGGAGCTCCTCCAGCATCGTGCACTACGCCAGAACCATTAAGCGCCTTTATATATTCAAGCGCAATTGCAAGGTTCTTTCCTGTAGTATTAACTCCGCCAGATGTGCTGTCTGTGTATGGAACTGCCAATGCCAAGTTAGCAGTCAATACCTTTGTGGTATTAGCTGCAACTGCAATGTTCAATCCAGTTACATTAAACCAGCCGTTAGCTGAGTCAAATGGCACTGTTTTCAAAACTGTTGAGCCATCTTTCAAAACTAAATAATTAATGGCTCCGCTGTCAACTATCTTAGTGGCAGTATTGTCTGTAACGCCGACTAAAGCAAACTTAAGTTCTGTAACTGTGAAGCTGTCATTTGAAGAAGTAAGTTTGAATTTAGCTGCTGTTACTTCTTGGTTTCCAGATACAGCTTGGTTTGCAGGAGTTGTTCCGTCAACCAAAGCATTTAATGTACCCGTGCTGAAAGTAATTGTCTGTCCAGCAAGAGTTGTTGTAGCTGTAGCGCCAGAATTAACAGTTGTTGCAGAATTTGCTGTTATACCATTTACTGCCAAACTGGTGTAGACGCTGGTTGTGGCAGAAGAACTGACATCTCCATAAATCATTACATCAATTGTCTGGCCTGCTGGCAATACGTAGTTGATTGACCATGTATTGGCTGCAGCGGTAGCAGATGGAGTGACAATTGCTGTTGTGGTATTCATTGCAGAAGATGTGCCGTATTTAACATACAAGTTGGTTTCAACTGTGTTGTTTGTCGTCAGATCAACATAAATTGTGTTGAGGTTTGTTGCCTCAGTTGAACTGGATGTCAAGGTGAAATGACCTAACTTGTAATCGGTTACTGGAGGCACTATTGTCTGGCTGGCGTAAGCAGTGTATTTTGACAATGTCAAAGCACCTGTGCCAACTGTCAATGTGTTGCCTTGCAGGTTGCCGGTTACGGTTGGTGTACCCAAAGAAATAGTATCTTGGGCAACTGTTGAACCATTAACCAACATAGCATAAATGCTGTCGCCGGAAGCCACAGCAGTTCCAGAAACTTCATGAATGTCTGCCCTAACCTCCAAAGTTACTGGAGAACCAGGTGTGACAATCATTGAAGAACCCAAGCTAAAGTGTGTGCCGGTAGTACCTGTAGTATTAGTCATAATACTTGTAGTACTGCCAACTTGTACGCCATTGGCATACAAAGCTCCGTTTCTGAAATAAGTTGCAGCTGTAGAATCATAGATATACACATACAGGTCGGTAACCTTTACTGGTTCACCGGCTGCTGTAAATGTATATTTTGCTATAGTAGCATTAGAAGACTCCAAAATAATTGTTCCTGATGGAGAATTAGTTGCTTTAGCAACTGATAATGTTCCAGCAGCAATTGTCTGGACGCCGGTTGTCACCTCAGCTGTAGCAAAAGATGTTGCTGCTGCTGTTGTGACTGGAGCAATATTTACTCCGTATTGGCTGTCAACAAAGTTCGCGTCTGCCGCTACCCTTATTGCTGTCTTAAAGGTTCTGCTTGAACCATTAACTATATCAGCAAAAACTTTGATTAATCTCGTGCCTGTTTGCATTGAAACAGGAGCTGAGCTCAAATCAAATGTTATATATCCGTCCGCATCCATGTTCTGGATTGCTGAACCGACCTGAACTCCGTCAACATTTAATCTGAAGTTTTGAAGGTCAGATGCGTAAATGCTTCCGATTAATCTGAAAGCAACACGCGTCATGTTAACAGCTCTTGTGCCGATTACTGTCTGGTTCTGCCAGATTACATAGTTGTTTTGAGGAATCAAGCTGGTGTTAGTTCCTGGAGTGCTTGTTGATGAGGCAAATGTAACTGATGCCAATGTGGCATTAGACACTGTCATCAAATTTCCGCTTACTGGGAAATTACCCTTCACAGAGCTTGCATTTGTGGTCACGTTAGAAGCAGAAGCAACTTGTACTCCTACTGTCTGACCAACTATTGTTGTGCAATTTGTTGTATTGCAGATGTCTGAAGCTACAGTAACTTCTACTGAGCTTCCGGCTGGTACTGTGAATAATCCTGTTGTATCGTTAAAAGTTATTACTCCGGATGAAACTGTAGCAGAATCGGTCAGTCTCTGCGCGCCTTGCAATAAATAAATTTCTGCGAGGTCGGCATCAGCTGAAACTCCGGTTCTGGTTAATTTCAAATTGGTAACTTTTACCGCTGCGTTGTCGCCGTTAACAAAAGTAAATTTTGCTAATGGGGCTAACCCCTGACCGGCAACGATTATAGCGGCTGATGGATTGTTTGATGCTAATTGCACTGTCAATCCTGCGC
>Ga0247841_10009632_pt1 | contig 13459 bp, 9 predicted proteins | sample LaCruzMarch2015__2_FD_192410 | JGI IMG/M metagenome (GOLD analysis project Ga0247841, IMG submission 192410) | Freshwater microbial communities from meromictic Lake La Cruz, Castile-La Mancha, Spain - LaCruzMarch2015_18m | ecosystem: Environmental > Aquatic > Freshwater > Lake | place: Spain...
CATCTCTGCTAGCTTAACTTGAGTGCGATATTTGTAGCCATGTTTCTTACAGTATTCTTTGGTTCTATAGAGACGTCTTGGTAATGGGATTCTTACACCTGTGTCTGGAAAGTAGATTATGCCCATTTGTAGATGATGATGTTTTCCATCTTTTTACCTTGCTTCTTTTGAGCAGTGCCATCAATGATGAGGTATGCGGTTCTTTTGGCATTAGGTTTAGCATTGGATGGACTATCACCAAAAGTAATGAGAAGAGAGCTTGGAACAAAGAATGGTTGCGTATGTTGAGATTGGTCAGACATAACATCCCAAAACATTAAACAAGAATGACAGACCAGGAAAGAGCCAGTCGCTTGTTGCTGGCAATATCTGTCGCAACGCTTTGGCTTATGAGCGTAGGCGGAGAAGTGGATGCAGAGATTCCCGACAGCACAATTCTCGATATTCGCTGTTATCTGCCGCAGACAAGAGGGAAGCGTAAAGCAACTCTGATACGATTGGTGAGTATATTTCGAGTTGGTATGTTGATTATCCATTTTTGTCTTGTTGATCATAAACCATTACCTTTTGGTCGTTTTTTCCCAGAACATTGGGATAATATAAACCCTTACAAACAAAGGGTTTCTGGAGTTAGTGTATGAAAAAACCTACCCTTGTCAGCCTTAAAAAGGGGGGCTAGGGGGTCGTTTTTGGAACGTTTATGTATTTTTTAACGATTACATAGAAAAAGAATGGAGATTGAAATGATTGATTTTCATGTTCATATAGGCAATTTATATAGATACTCGTATCCCAATAACATAGGTCTTTCAGTTCATCAGCTTATCGAGAGGATGAATCGTGAAGGAATTGAGATAAGCGTACTTTTACCTTTAGAAAGCCCAGAGGGCGCACCCGGTTACTTTCTGACTGAACATGCCATAGAGGCAAGGGATATGTATCCCGAAAGACTCATAGCTTTTATGTGCGTTGATCCGAGGATGCCGGGTTATCTTGGCATAATGGATACATTCGTCAAGGTATATGGTTGTAAAGGATTTGGTGAGCATATCAATGAGCTTGCTTTTGATGATCCACGAAACAAAGTTATATATGCAAAGTGCGATGAATATGGATTACCTCTGGATTTCGAGATAAATACTCATTATTGCTATGACGAAATAGGATTGCCACGCCTTGAAGCCTGTATGAAGGAGTTCAAGAACGTGAAATGGTGTGGTCACGGACCAGGCTTTTGGTCAGCAATATCTGGTGACGATCCAAGAGGAGGGTATCCACCGGAAAAGATAATTCCCGGCGGTGCATTAGATAGGCTTCTAAGCGAATATGATAACCTCTATGCTGACATATCCGCAGGTTCTGGCAATAATGGATTGACCCGTGATCCAGAATTTACAATCGGTTTCGTACAACGACATTGGCAAAAGTTGCTCTTTGGGTCTGACTACATGGGACACAATCAGGCTATACCGCAGGTTCAATGGCTGGCGAAGATGGACATAACTGACGAAATTCGCTATGCCATCGCAAAAGGGAATGCTAGGCGTGTTTTAATGTTAGATTAAAGCCTATCCAAAAATCTTGGATAAATTGTTTATAGCCGTGGTCAACCAGATTAATTTTAATATTTAATAATAGCACACGGATTGTCACAGATAATAGGATTCAAGATACAGGATTCAATATTCAAGATGAGAAAACAGTATCCTGCATCATGTATCATGTATCAATATTTATCCGTGTAACTATTTTTTCTTGCTTCCTTGCTTTTTCGGTGCTTGCTTTGATGGTTGTGTCGTTTGAGAATCCTTGATAATCAACTTTGGTAAAAGCTTTGGATCCTTAATTGAATAAATATATTCTGGTAATCGGTTCTCTCTTTCTGTCACAGTGAAAGTGGGAGCAAGCACGACTTCTTCATTTTCTGTTTTGTCCAACCTTCCAATGTCTATATATAACTGCTTCTTTTGCACGTCATCACCAAAAACCGACAGTGGAATAGATACTTCAGCTATCCAGCTTTTATCAGTTACCGACGTTTTTCCCATCCATTCGGCATTCCAGACATTATCACCGTTCTTGGCGTCAAACTGCGAATCTTGTGGATTGATGACGAAAGTGTAGATCGTTTCACCATCACTAAGGTTGATATTCAGATTCTCTCCACTAGATATGCTTTTGTCATCTCTTGCTAACGGCTTGGTATCCGCTTGCAATTTATACTTTTCCGGATCACCTTTAAGCTCTGCCGAAACGTAAATTTTTTTCTCATCATTGGCTAACTTTACCTGAATCCCATTTTTGGCTTTAGAGCTACCTGATACAGTGACAAAATCACTCAATTGCACCGCATTAGCCCATACTGTATCTTTCATGTCACCATCAATAGTAATAACGTCTTTTGTCTTAGGAACATCAACAGGAATACCATACAATATTTTGATGGGATATATTGTCATATCATCATTACGGAACCCAATAGAAGCAATGTCTTTTGCTTTCTTAAATCTAATATTCAATGCAGGTATTGGGTATATATCAGCATAATTTACAGTTGCGTTGATTGGAATCTGAAATTCGGCGCCGGGCTTGAGGTCTATTTTATCATTATTGGTAGTGAATTTCCATTTTGTGTTTGCTATTGTTATCTTTTCCTGACCTGTTTCACCCGGAACAGTCCACATAAGCGATGCTCTTAAAGGCATTGATGAATTCCATTTTACCGTTAGTGTTGTATTGATCACAACATTCTGTCCAGACGAGTTGATAACGACTGGATTGAGTTTCGATATGGCATTGCGCAAATCACGCTCTAGCTCAAACATCTCAAAAGCGACGTAGTCACTGGATGAGGCAGTCTGTGTCCGATCTAGTGTGAAACGGTCAATGTTGATTCTATTTATATCATTTACTACAGCACGTAATTTATCACCCTTAAACTTTATTATCATCGCATTATATGATTTTTTAGCCACTTCAATGTAGTTTCGTTTTTCTACAATGTCATAAAGTGGAGCACCTCCACCACCGGCTATTACGTGACGAACTCCCTTCTTTGGTTTATCGCTCAGATACCCGATTGAGTATGTGCGACTGTAATTGTGATCATGCCCGTTCAAAACAAGATCAACTCCATATTTATCAAATATTGGTTGCCATATGTATCGCTGTGGTTCTATTCCACGAGTTGGATTAACACGAAATAGCGGAGCGTGAAAGAAGACTATTAGCCATTTGTTGCTATTTTTATTTTTTTCCAGATCCTCAATCAACCATTTATATTGCGGAGATGATTCATCATAAGGAGTATTGCCAGAATTTGTTTCTAGGCAGATGAAATGGGCATTAGCGTAATCAAACGAGTAGTATATTTCATTACCCGGTAAGGACAGATAATTAAAATAGTTTGGTGAATTTCCTTCATGATTACCAAGACAGGTATAGAATGGAACGTGATCGCTCAATTTACTCAATGGTGTAAAAAACTCAGGTTTCCATCGTTCATAAACAGTACCACTCGATACCAGATCACCTGTGTGGATGATAAGATCAGGATTTGATTCCGACATCAAATCTACAATTTTGCTATGAGTTACTGGATCGCTTCGTGAATCACCATAAACCGCGAGAGTAAAATCCTTTGTTCCATCTGGTGGCGCAGTTTTGAATTTTGATGGCGGAACTTTCACATTTCCATAACTAGCTTGATAATAGTAAGTCTTACTGGGTTCAAGACCAGTTATCTTTACTTCATGAATCTTAGCTGGTGATGACTCCGATACTGATAACTCCATGTTTTCTGAATCACCATAATTGACCGTTCCCACAACTGGTTCCGTAGTTTCCCACATAATCACAATACTATTCAGTGTAACGTTCTGCAGATACGGAGAAATATTCAACCCCTCAAGTATTGGCACAGTTGATGGAGTAGTAGTCTCTTGTGAGAATACAGGAATTGTGCAAATTAATAGTAAAGCAAGAAATGCCATAAGGCATTTATAGTTGATTCTAATCATTAATAATCTCCCTTTTTTTTCTTTGAAAATCAGTGTTTCCTTCCCAGTCTTTGTTGGGATGGCGAATGTTTAATCAAGAACTTGACCTAATTGCCCAATAGCAACCCCCGCATGTACTTCGGCAGAATAGTGAAGGTGACGTTCCCCTACTGCTGGTTGAGTACAGATGGCTTCAAGCGTTCCTGTTATGTTCCCAATTTCAGTATCAGTAGCGATCCACCAACCATTAGCAGGAATCGGCGGGCTTGCCAGTTGGTTCGCCACCTTCCCGTCTCTGTCTCTAGCGACGAGATTGATATTATTGGGTCCATCACTTACATTTAGAAACCTAAACCAATCAAGTCCGCCTGAGTATATTTCGGGAAAGAATATTCTTCTTCCTATCGTTCTATTTCTTCTTGATGCGCCGGGAAAATTTAACATCTGGGTTCCGCTGAAATCATGACGTTCGGCTATAATATGCTGGTCTGCCATTGCAACGACTGACGTTTGCTGTTTAATCTGCTCTACATCGGGATTCCATGCTTGAAATGGCTGTAGTGTCCCCTCCTGAGACCATACTGTATTTCCTTTTTCATCTCTGGCCACCACAGACACTTTAGCAACATCACTGCTGACGTTGACGATCTGTATCCAATCATTCCACGCATCTGAAATTTCAGGAAAGTATTGTCTATGAGTTGGCTGATCGATCACTTGACCCAGTTGCCCAACAGCCATGCCAGCAAGCGTTCCTTGATAATGGAGATGCCTCTCGCCAACTATATGCTGTGTACTCATGAGTTCAGCAGTACCGTTTATATTTCCAACCTCTTGGTCGGTAAAATTCCACCAATTCATGTTTCCAAGATTCTGAACACCAAATTGATTAGCGATTTTGCCGCTTTTATCCCTTACAATGACGTTTATATTTGTTGGTTGCTCGGAAACGTTTAATATTTGGAACCAATCAGTACCGCCTTCATAGATTTCTGGAAAGAACAATCTGTTCCCTACGGTCATTAGTTCAGTTGCCGCTCCGGGAAAATAAAAAGCAGTTACTCCTGAATGACAATGCCTTTCGCCTACAATCCCTTTATCGCTTGATACAGTCATTGAAACGGGTATGGTTATCGTATCTGCGGCAGTTGTAAAAGCCTGAAAAGCAGTAAGCTTACCTTCTTGAGACCAGACGGTCTGACCCTTTTGATCTCGTGCAACTGCCATAACACTTGCTGGCTCATTGCCAACATTAACTATTTGTACCCAATCTTCCCAACCAACAGCTATCTGTGGAAAGTATATCTTTGTTGGAGCTGGCATATTTAAATATTCCCCCTTTATTTGAAACTTGATTATTCTCGAGTTTTTGGATTTGTTTATTTGTTAGATAAAGTCTGTATTTTTAAGTTTTCAGCATATTGATATTATGTAATCGTTAAAAATGCCATTTTGACATAACGTAGGGGCAGGTTTCGTTGATATAATAAAAAAGTCTAAACAGGAAAAAAAGGCTTTATTTTATTTACAAATATTGAAAAAACTGACAAAACCTGCTCTTACAGGAAATTCATTCAACACAAGTTTTAGCTCCAAAGGAGCGTTATATTTATAGAAACGAGTAGGCAGAATCATTAGCTCCAGCGGAGCGACATATTTTTCATAGATGGTTATATATCGCTCCTCTGGAGCTTTAGTTTGTTTTACATGTTTTTTCTATAAATATGACACCCCCCTCTGGGGTTAAAACTCATTAAGTCAGTGCCATTCATTTTATACCACAAAATCTGACATATATCAATACAAAATATGGACTCAAGAAAAGTCTATCCGTTTTCCATCTACGCCCCCGAAGGAATTGGAAACTTCTCGACAAAGGAATTAAAGCAAGAATAATCGTGCTGTGATGTTGGTGCTTTTACGGCTACCCCCGATTGATTTTGGTAAATCATGTGTAACGTAATCTAGACTTAAAAGCATTCCCATATTTTTTCCAGATACATTTCCATTCAAAGCAAGTTCGAGAAATCCTACTTTTCTGTTATAGTTCTGAAGCGGATTCTTTAAATCCTGATACGTTAGATACTGAATACCCGAACTAATCGTTAAAAATTCTGATAAAGAATGTAATAGCTGTAAAATATAAGCCTGTCTGACAGCATCAAGGGATGTTTTACTTGAGCGTGGTGAGGTATAACCTATGGTTTTATCATTTCTATAAGCCGGGCTTAATATTGTATCTGGTCCAAGGTGAAAGTTATACTTAATCTGGTTAATCAGTATCGTATCAATCACACGCCTTTTTCCATGAAAATCTGCATCGTACTGGTATTTGAACTTTGTGGTAAGAGTCAGGTCAGTTACCCGTTTATAATCAGCGATCAGAGTGACAATGTTACTCAGAGAGTTTTGCAATGCAAGGTTATCTTTAATCTCTACTGTATCATCAGGAATAATGTCATGCGCTCTTTTCGTCAGGAATCTTAGTTGCACAGTGCCGAAGTTTGGAATATCTTCGGGTACGAAGTTTGCAAGAGTATACCAGACACGAGAGCTTTTCTTGGCAAGGATCATGCTTTTTTTATAATAACCCGGCTCCACAGAAAAGCCTTTAAGAAAAGGTACAGCCATACTTGTGTATATTTGGTATCCCCTTGACGCTTCCTCGTAATCAAAACGGTAATGGGGCTTGATACGAGTTTCCATATTATCGGGTACGCCGTTGTTGTTGAAATCCATAAATTCACGGCTTAAACCCAACCTAAACTTCGGTGGGTCTCTACGGAAAAGTAGAAAATCATCTTCCCAATCCTTAACGCCATCACCATCAAGGTCGTCCTCAGTGGCAACTTTTGGCAAGAATGGCTCTGATGGGTCAAGATAGGTGCCTCCATAATCATTTGCCGCAATGAAATCTGAAGCATCATAAAAAGGTCCTATGTAAGTATATGCCCCTGCGATCATTAACGGTCCCCATGGACGATTTGCGTCAATGTACCATGCAGAGGACGATTCTTGTGAACGTTTGCCTCTATAAGATGGAAACTGCCAATTTCTCAAAAGCCATGCCCGCTCTGCCTTTAGAGCGACGCCCAATATAGTCATGCTCATGTCAACGCCTAAAGTGGATTTTCCTAAACTCTCACCATAGTAAAAGCTTTCCAAATTTCTATTTGACTCGTCGGTAATATTTCCTTCTGCACTTAATATAGGACGATAGTTTTTACCATCAGAAGATAATTCAACAAGATAATCATTGGCTATATCGAGTTCAAATTTAGCTGATTCGGTTTCAGATGAGTTTGGTAAAAAGAATTGGTATATAAAATAACCGTTGTTGTCAATCCACCTTGATTGCCCATCCTCAAGGCTTGTTCCCGGGTCTATCAAAACACCCGGTTGTTCCTTTCCACCGACGAAATTGTATACAAGCTGACCATTAAGCCATAATTTTACCCGAAACACTTTTGAACCGCTGGGATTATTTGATGAATCATCACGAAACCTTAAATATAGATAAGTAGGGGGATTGTGTTCGACAACTCCACTGAAAGGATTACTTGTCTTGTTTAGAGTATAGTTTGTAAAGTATTTATTTACGTAGCCGATACCTATCCTTGGGAATGGCAAAGTGAAACTGTAATTATTGACGTTTACGTCCCAGACGCCAAGATTAGCTTCACCTCTGGCGCCAATCATATACCAATCAGCGGTACTTGTTATTGTTTTATCCTCGTTTGCAAGGCTTTGGCTACTGAGCTTTGATATAAATGTTGAGATTCTGCCAATTGATGCAGGAAAAAGCAATGACCACCCAACAGCATCAGACTGCCTTTCGCTTAAAGTAAAGTTAGAGAACACGGTTGGAAAACTACCAACGCTAAGAATGTGAGTCAATTTTTCTGGATTACCTATACGAAAAGACACATAAGTAGCACCGCTCAAAACTTCTCTGAACTTCTTTGCTCGGGTAGTTACAGAATCGCCTTCGATCAATCCATAAGTAGTGTCTATGGTGTATAAGGATTCTCCACTGCCCTCGAATATCTTATTTCCAAGCGGGTCATAAACAGCAGAATTAGCTTTTTCAGGTAAGAATAACAGGCTGATGAGAGTGGATAGGATAATAGCATAAAAACAATATTTCAATTGGTTAATATATTTTCCAATATTTAGTTTATTGTCTTTCAAACTCAGAATATCCACAAAGGTACACCTCTACAAATTCATTACTGATAAGAGTTTTTCACTTATAGAAACAAAAAGAAAATAACCACGGAGACACGGAGAAAAGGATGAAGTATGAGTGATGAAGGATGAAATTGAGCAAATACTATAATACTCGTTTCTTCTTTTTCATCCATCATCCTTCCGCCCTCATCCTTTTTCTCCGTGTCTCCGTGTCTCCGTGTTTAGCTTCTTTTCTATAAGTGAAAAACTCGTAATACTTACTGATTACTATTTTCTACTTCACCGAAATTGTATACAATGCTAAACCTATGACTCCCCATTGTGTTTAGAATTGTGTTAATTGGATAGACATAAGCATAGTCAATCCGTGTAGAATTGTTTAATCTGTATCCTGCACCAACGGTAAAATTCATCCCCCATGCAAGGTTTTCCAGCGCAATACCTGTCCTGAGAAAAAGTTTGCCATCAAGCGTTCTTTTTTCCAATCCTATTTTAAGGTCAATTTGACTACCTTTAAGTATCAAATCCATAGCCCAAGTTGTGTTTTTATCTATGGCGGCAACACCCATTCTTGTGGCAAATGGTAGTTTTTCTTTGATTTTTGATTGACTGGATGATATGTCAGGTCTTCTCAAGTTCTGGAATGATAAAGCTACGGGAGTATTCAGTGATGGCCATATAACAAATCCTGCATCAAAGCTTATCCCTGTCCATCCGGGTAAATCTTCAATTATTTTCCCACCTATATCAACAGTCGGTGCAGAATCCCAATTCATTAACTTCAAAGAACCACCCAATGAGAAATTTTTTGGTCTATTTTTTTCTCCTTTGGTAAGGTATAGGCTTGATGATCTAGCGTAGGATAATGCCAGAATGTTTTCGTTGTAAAGGTCGCCAACACCGAAGCGTTTCCATACAACTCCTAATGAGCCAATATTATCCGATTTGTGTGCATAGCCGACAATGTTTTGAGTTATTAATGAGTCATCACTAAGTCCGGGATACAAAACCGCCATTGTTGCAGTAATTTGTTGTGCTTTTATCGTACTCAATACCGCTGGATTTATCAGTGTACCATCCACGTCATCAGCAATTGCGGTACATGCGCCGCCCATTGCCATAAACTTTGCACCAAGAAAATTGTCTTTGAATGCCGCTTCAGACTGAGTAGATAATAAAAACATAAATGAAAATATTAGAAAAAATATACGGTGAAGCACTTGATCACCTCGCCACTATTATCGCACCGTTCCGTATTTTTTTACCAACGTTAACCTGATATATATAGGGACCAATCTCGACTCGATCCCCGTTCTCATCTTTGCCGTCCCAGAGGATGCTTATGTAACCAGATTGTGTCTCTTCTTGTATAAGAGTACGAATTAGCTTTCCCGTATAGTCGAAGATTTCGACTTTTGCCTGCACGTTTGTTTCCTGACCAAGATTTATTATTATTGTAGTGTTGTCGGCTATTCCGTCTCCATTGGGTGAGAACGGATTGTTACTCCATTTAACCTCAAGGGTTGATGGATACGCTTCAAAGATAGCAAACGTTGAAATATAGTTAAGGTTGACGGTTATAAAATTCTTGACAATATCAACCTTACCTCCAACCAATTTCCACCCATGAGCTTTTTCATCCCAGTTGAATATCGCCAGATTTTTTTCGGATTTGACTCCTGCCAAAACAGGGTCAGAATCATCATAGAACAATGTCAATTCCGCTGTTCTGGCAAGAACAACAGAATCCAGTTGTGTATATGCAACTATTTTCGTCCCTTCATCATCACGAAACTCCAACTCATTTATCTGGATGTTATTACCTTGTTTTCCCTCGCCAATCATAAACTTAACGTATCTGGCTATGGGTAAAGTAGGAATTACGATTTCAGTTATTTTGTCATTACATTCATCAACTTTAGTAATTTCATCGTAACTTATGTCGTCATTAGATACTAAAACAGACAGTTTTTTGGGGCCATAAGATACATTACCATTAACTCTGGAAGTTATGATAATTTTACCAATAGTCCGTTGACTTCTAAGGTCTACCTTTAACCATACGGGTAATGAGCTTAGAGCAGTCATCCACGTGGACGGATAATTAGGGTTCCCATCAACTGCGAGATTTGGCTGTTGTCGTTCCAGAGAGTCTTTAGCTGTCGCATAGAAAGGAGTTTCTGCCTCTGCTTCAATTTTATATGCTAGAATCGGCAAAACTCCTTTAACCATCTCCGGGTTGTTTCCATAAGACGTCCATTCGATATCTTTTACATCCATTGGGATGATCCCAATCTTTTTTAGATTTTTACTTAACGCCCCTGATGGGATTGACAATTCTGCTTTATATCCATCACTTAAAACTATTGGTTTGTCTATCACCACTACTTCTGGTATGTATGTAATATTAACGATTACAAAGTCTTCTTCTACACTTTTGGGTAATGTTTTGGTATCTTCTGCTTTTGCTGACACAGATATTAGATTATCTCCCTCTCGCAGAAGTATAGTGGTCTGGAAATGAACCTGCGGTATTGACTGGTCATAATATACATCATCTACGCTAAAACCTATTGATATGCTTCTCACGTTGGAGCGAATACTTTTACCCGAAGCATCAAGGAAATCAACTTCCTGTATACTGATCTTATCTGATTGCCAGCCATCCAGCATATCAATACGAACGAACTTTGACTTGATTGATGCGTTGAAATCTACTCGTGCCTCTCCAAAATCCTGACCCATACCCGATGTACAGTTAAACGTGCCTTTATCCTGAAAAGTTTGTCCATCATTTGAGAAAGATAATTTTACCACTCTTGGAGCCATTGAAAGCTCATTTTTGAATACAGGATTGATAATCATCGTTGTCAGTGATTGTAGAGAACCGACATCAACAGTTATTGAACGAAGTGTATTGTTGACCGCACCAAGGTTGGGTACGCCCGAAGGGGTTGTTATAGATACAGTGACAGCCTGACCTTCTGAATATCGGACAACACCCTCTATAACAATTTCCCTATTATTAGTGACAAACTCATCAAAAGGTCTGATCACAGAAAGTTCTAACCTTGCTTCAGCAATATTGAAAAAGCTAAAAATAGCATAAAGGCATGATGATATAATAATTTGCAATGTTACAAAGTATACCTTATTTCTTTTCATACTTCATCCTTTCAATACAAGTCTATCATACCTGCATTTTTATTGCAAGAAAAACTGCTGAGCTTAGGACCTTAGTTCGGACACATCCCAAAACAAAACCCAAAATCTGATTGAAAATCCATGTCATCTGCGAAAAAAACACCATCATAATCCATAAAACCCAGTTTCTTGTCTTTTAGTTTTCCTACATATTTGGTCTTCTTGCCTGAAGTCTTTCAATATCAGTTGGATCACCTAAGACGAAAGATGAATTTTCATCGTAAATGCGATGTATAGCATCTCTTGGGTCGTTGTCATCCAAGAATCTTTGTATTGTTTTGTAGTTTGCATCATGGATATTGATCCTGAATAGTCATTGTGTTAAACTATCGTTAGAAATTTTAAATGAAATACAGTAGAAAAGGATGCGATACTTAAAAAAGGAGATAAATTATGCCATCAGAAAATGAAATCCTCGAAAGCGCTAATGACCGTATCCAGAAGCATCGTATGGAAGATACCGTTGTAACGGTGACTGACTCAGCAGGAAAGCCTGTTGCAGATGCAGAGGTTATGGTTCAGCAAAAAAAGCACGAATTCCTGTTTGGATGCAACATCTTTCAGCTTGGACATTACAGTGATGATAAAATGAATAAAACTTATGAGGAAGAATTCTCTGCTCTATTGAATTATGCGACACTGCCGTTTTATTGGGGCGGATTTGAGCATGAGAAAGACAAGCCAAACTACGAGAATGTTGATCGAATGGCAAAACGCTGTCAGGAACTTGGTATAACTACAAAGGGACATCCGCTAGTTTGGCATGAGGTCGTTACAGCATGGGCGCCGACTGACATGACAGAACTTGAGGATCGGCTTAGAAATCGTGTGACGGACATTGTGAAGCATTACGCAGGTCTTGTAGACGTCTGGGACGTTATTAACGAGGCAACAGTCTCTGCACGTTTTACGAATCCTGTCGGAAGATGGATAAAGAAATATGGCGATGACGTATCTGTAGGGCTATCTCTGGACTGGGCGAATAAAGCTAATCCCAATGCAACTTTACTCGTCAATGACTTTAACGTATCCCCTGAATATGAAAGACAGCTAGAAAGGCTAAAGAAAGCGAATAAACCTTTCCATACCATAGGGATTCAAAGTCACATGCACAAAGGTACATGGACATTACAGCGTGCTTGGGATATTTGCGAAACTTACAAGCGTTTTGGTCTACCACTTCATTTTACCGAATTGACGGTGCTTAGTGGTCATTTGAAAGATGATGATGATTGGCACAAACAGCACACTGACTGGCTCTCTACCGCAGAAGGCGAGAAAAATCAGCTTGATTACGTTGAAAAATTCTATCGCCTGCTTTTCAGTCATTCTGCAATGGGAGCGATAACGTGGTGGGATTTCATGGACGGTGGATGGCAAGGTGCGCCTGCTGGATTAGTGCGTAAAGACTTGACTCCTAAGCCTATATATGAAAGACTTATGCAGATGGTCAAGGGAGAATGGTGGACTCAAGTTTCAGGACGTACTGATGGCAAAGGAGAATACCGTTTTCGTGGCTTTCGTGGCAATTATGACGTAAAGGTTCGGGATTCAAAGGCGTCGTTCACCATGTCTAAAGGTGAAAATTGCTGGCAGATCGAAATTTTAAAATCTTAAATCCTTTATGTTTTTTCCTTAACTTGACAATGTTAAATTAGAAAAAAATGCAGTTGTAGCTTTCTAAGCTGTCAATTCTTTATATTATCTTCAAAAACCAAGCTGGAAGCTACTTTTAATGAGTGTGTCCCATATATGAAACATAAAAAATTACCGCAGAGACGCAAAGAACGCAGAGGAAACGATGAGAAAATCAATTCTCAGCTCCGCCGAGTCGGGAAATCAATAAAACCTCTGCGAATTCTCTGTGATCTCTGTGCCTCTGCGGTGAATAATATTGTCATGATGTTTCATAAGTGGGACACACTCATTTTAATCTAACAGACATTATCGGAAATAAACACCACCAGTGTTAAGTATCTTCTATACGGCATGCTGTTCTGAAGTTATGCAATCCACAGGCAATCTCCATCACAAGATCATCAAACTTGTCCCTGGTGTTACGGAAC
>Ga0247841_10009637_pt1 | contig 13455 bp, 8 predicted proteins | sample LaCruzMarch2015__2_FD_192410 | JGI IMG/M metagenome (GOLD analysis project Ga0247841, IMG submission 192410) | Freshwater microbial communities from meromictic Lake La Cruz, Castile-La Mancha, Spain - LaCruzMarch2015_18m | ecosystem: Environmental > Aquatic > Freshwater > Lake | place: Spain...
GGCCGGTGCAAGATCGTGGCACTCGTGGACGTGGACCGCCGCCAGCTTGACAAGTGCGCCGCGGAGGTGGCGAAGTGGGTGAGCGATAAGCCGAAGCTCTACGAGGATTATCGCGAGATGCTGGAGAAGGAGAAGCCCGAGATCGCCATCGTGGCCACGCCGGACCACTGGCACCCCCTGGCCATGATCGACGCAGTCAAGGCCGGCGCCCACGTCTACGTGGAAAAGCCGATCAGCCACACGATCATCGAGGGCAAGGCGATGGTCCAGGCAGCCCGAGACGCCAATCGCGTCGTCCAAGTGGGGACCCACCGGCGCGTCTCGCCGCACAACGTCTCCGGTAGAAAGTTTCTGCAGGAGGGAAAAGCCGGAAAGATCGGGATGGTCCGCTGTTTTGTGCTGTACGGAGGCGATGGTCCAGAGCAGCCGAGAAAGAATGCTCAGCCACCGAAGGAGTTGAATTGGGACCTATGGTGCGGTCCCGCCCCGCTGCGGCCCTACGGCAGCGGCCTGCATCCCAAGGGCTTTCGCAGCTACCTCGACTACGGCAACGGCACGCTCGGCGACTGGGGCGTTCACTGGCTCGACCAGGTTCTGTGGGTCATGGAAAGGAAATGGCCCAAGACCGTATACTCGACCGGCGGCCGGCCGATCAAGGGCAAGCCCATCCTGACGGACGAGCAGCAGACAACCGATGCCCCGGACCATCAGGTCGCAACCTATGAGTTCGACGACCTGACCGTCACGTGGGAGCACCGCCAGTTCGCAGGTAATCCGGCCGAAAAGACCGAGAGCGTCGGCTGCTTCTTCTACGGCACCAAAGGGACGTTCCACCTGGGCTGGCAGAAGGGCTGGACCTTCTACCCACTCGGCCGAGGCCAACAGGAGATTCACGAGGAGCCCAAGCTCAATCAGCCGGACGACCAGAACATCCAAGAGCTTTGGTCCGACTTCCTCAATGCCATCGAGACGAATCGCCGGCCGATCAGCGACATCGAGGAGATCCACCGCTCGACGAACCTGAGCCTGCTGGGCATGCTGTCCTACAAGCTGGGACGAAGCGTCCGGTGGGATGGCGAGAAGGAAGTGTGCGTCGGGGACGCGCAGGCCAACGCCATGCTAAGGCGGGAATACCGAAAGCCATGGGTATACCCCACGTAGTCTACCATCCCTTCTTCCCGAAGAGGACGGGAATCGTTTGGAGCAGGATGGAAATGTTCAACAAGAATGACCGGTTCTGAATGTACAGGTAGTCGTACCTGACCTTGTGGGTGGGTTTGAGATTATAGTAGCTTCGCACTTGGGCCAAGCCGGTCAGGCCCGGCTTGACAGACAGGCGGACACCCTGCAGCGTCTTGTGGCGTTCGATAAAGAAGGCTCTCTCCGGCCGGGGGCCGACGAGACTCATGTCGCCCCGCAGGACATTGTAGATCTGGGGCAGCTCATCGATCCGCATCCGCCGCAGGATGCGGCCCACCGGCGTGACGCGGTCATCATCTTTCGTCGCCAGGACCGGGCCAACGTGCTTCTCCGCATCGTCGATCATCGTGCGGAGCTTGTACAGCGTGAAAAGCCGGCCGCCCTGCCCGACCCGTTCCTGCGTATAGAAGACCGGCCCGCGCGACGTGATCCTGATAAGCAGCGCCGAGATCATCATGACGGGCATCGACAGGATAAGGAGGGCCAATGACCCGACGACATCCAAGAGCCGTATCAGGAACTCGCCTGTCCTCGGCGCCGCCCCTCTCCAAGCGGTCGCCCCCCCGCTCGGCTGCGCCTCCGCCCGCGCAGAGGAATAGCCCGGGCGCAGCGGAAGGATGCGTCTCTGGGACACTTCCGCCTCAACCCTCACAACACTTGTTGTCTGTTCTGCATCCGTTCGGCGAATCCGTGCTGCCTGCTCCATGCCTGTCCCCACGACTACCTACACTTTTCCCCCCCCTTTCCCGCGAGAGGTCCTCATACACGGCAACTATCCATTGCTGAACCACGTCACTGTACTGCGGCCATTATAGAGAAAGCCGGATTCTCTTCAAGACAAAAGTCACGATCACAAGCAACGTCATCTTCGCAGGAGTGTCAGCAAAGAAGCGGATGCCTCCAGAGAGTCTGGCGTACGGCAATGCAGATCGAGCCCTCTCACGAAACAGGCAAGACGACCCTGATCGAATGACGATTATCGGACAGCGGTCACAGGGGCCACGACAATAAGCCCAAGACGGCGATCTTCAAGGTACACCCCCCACCGCCGTTCAAACGGCTGTTTCAGGGCTGCCACACGAACCTTTTTTTGTCTTGCAGCGAATTACGTTTCCCCTATAATTGTCACAACGTTGTCGGAGGGTCGGATGGCAGGTGATCACACAGGAGCCGGCTCTTGCGGGGGGATAGGACGTACAGGGAAGGTGAGAAGGCACGCATGGAGGGCACAGGCATGGAGCAGGTTGCGAGTATTCGGCATCTGGATGCAGAGCCGCCAGCGACGATGACGAGAGTCTGTGCCGGATCGTCACAACAACACGTCACGCCGTTGCACCCCCACCCGAGCTCTTCCGGCACGAGGTCGGCGACGCGGCGCAGCGCAGAGGCGGCCGTTTCCATGTCCGCCCATGCCCTGACCATGGGCGAGTTCCTGATCCGCCTTTTGGATATCACCGGCTCGCTGGCGATTCTGGTCCTGTCCCTGCCCGTGATGATCGTCTCGGCCCTTTTGATCAAGGGCACCTCCCCCGGTCCGGTCTTCTACCAGCAGCAGCGGGTGGGCCAGGGCGGTCGGCTCTTCACCCTATGCAAGTTTCGCACGATGATCGACGATGCGGAAAAGCACGTCGGCCCGGTTCTGGCGACGAAAGATGATGCCCGCGTGACACCGGTGGGCCGGTTCCTGCGGCGGATGCGAATCGATGAGCTGCCCCAAACCTACAATGTCCTGCGGGGCGACATGAGCCTCGTCGGCCCTCGGCCGGAGCGTCCCTTTTTCGTCGAGCGGCATAAGGCCCTGCGGGGCGTTCGCTTAGCCGTCAAGCCGGGGCTGACGGGTCTGGCCCAGGTGCGAAGCTACTACGACCTCAAACCGGCCCACAAGGTCAAGTACGATACCCTCTATATTCAGAAGCGGTCTGTATCTCTGAACCTCTACATCCTTCTGCAAACGATTCCGGTCCTCTTCGCGAAAAAGGGTTGGTGACTCGACATGAAGATCAGCCAGTGTGCACGCATCACCGTTTTCCTCTTCCTGCTGCTCCCGAGCGCCGCCCGGGCCGGCGCTGCCGAGGGGAAACTCCGCCTCGATCTGCCCGCCGGCCGGCCCGAGGTCTTTGAACGCGTCGAGATGTCCGTCAAGGGCATGCCCGCCGCCGCCAATCCCTTCGACCCCGAGTCGATCGCCCTCGACCTGGAGGTGACCCAACCATCCGGGCGGCGGCTGCGCGTGCCCGGCTACTTTCAGCAGGCCTTCGACCGAAAACTCGAGGGCAATCGCGAGGTTCTCACGCCGGCCGGTGACGGGAGCTGGTGCCTCCGCTGGCTGCCCCTGGAGGCAGGACGGCATACGCTGGTCGCGACGGTGACGCTCGCAGGCAAGCTTGCGGCACAAGGCCAGGCCGCCCTCGAGGTTGTCGCCGGGCAGCGTCACGGCTTGGCCCGCATCGAGCCCGAGGGAAAGCGCTACTTCCGTTTGGACGATGGCACGCCGCTGCTGCTTAACGGGCTGTGCGCCTGCTGGCACGGCCGCCGCGGCACGTACGACTACGACGACTGGCTCGCCGCCTACCAGAAGGCGGGGATCAACTACATCCGCATCTGGATGTGGCACCAGGCGTTCGGCATCGAATGGGACAAGGGAGATAGGGGCCGTTACCGTCTCGACAATGCCTGGCGGCTCGACCGCGTTCTCGCCGAGGCCGAGCAGCGTGGCGTCTTCGTCATGCTCTGCCTCGACTATCACGGCATCTTCGAGGTCAAGCCTGATTTTTGGGGCACCAACAACTTCTGGCCCCGCCATCCCTACAACGCCGCCAACGGCGGGCCCTGCCAGACGCAAAACGACTTTTTCACCAGCGAAGAGGCGAAGAAACTGTACGCCAAACGGCTGCGCTACCTCGTGGCGCGCTGGGCGGCCTTCCCCAACCTCCTCGCCTGGGAATTCTTCAACGAGATCGACAACGAATACCCGTATTTGAAGCATGACGACGTGATCGCCTGGCACCGCGAGATGGGCCGCCATCTGCGGTCGATCGACCCCTGCCGACACCTGATCTCGTCGAGCTTCACGGGCGGCAGCGAGCGGCCCGACCTCTTCGCCTTACCGGAAATGGACTTCGCCCAATACCACTCCTATAACGAGAAACACCCCGCGCGCATGACGGCCGAGAAGACCACGCGGTTCTTCGAGAAGTACCAGAAGCCCTTCTTCGTCAGCGAATACGGGACGGACTGGAAGGGCTGGAAGCCCGACACCGACCCGGGTTTCCGGGCCCTGCACCAGGCGATCTGGAGCGGAGTGTTCACCGGCGCCGCGGGCACGGGCATGACCTGGTGGTGGGAGAACATTCACACCGCCGGCCTCTACCAGCACTGGTCGGCTCTGAGCCGTTTTCTGGAAGGGACCGGCATCGCGCGGGCAGACCTGCGCCCGGCGCGATTCGAAAACATCGAGGGATCTGTGACGCCCTTCGGCGTCGCCGCCCGCGATGAGGCGATCGTCTGGCTGCTCGACCGCGCCTGTGACTGGCCGGACGGCGCCCTGGAGGCCAATCCATCGCCTGTAGACAGTGCGAAGGTGACACTCACGGGGATCAGCGACGGCGTCTGGTCGGTCGAATGGTGGAACACCCTCGCGGGCAAGCGTGTGGCAACCGACGAGACGACCGCCTCCGGCGGCACTCTGCAACTGGCGCCGCCCGCGTTCCAAGTCGATATTGCCGCTCGCCTCAAGAAGCGATAACAAGCCGGCTTCTCACTTGGCCCGCTTCTTCGGTGTCCCCCGCTTGGGAACCTTGTGTTGCGCCTTGGCCGAAAGCTTGGGACTGGGCGCTGCGGCCCCGGGGCTTTCATTCTTATGCGTCCGCGAGGTCTCCATCGCAATGCCAAACACATCCCCCAGGTCGGCGTCGTCGATCACGCGGGAGGTCTTCTTCTTCGCCTGTTTCAACAGCTTCTCGGATTTCTCGCGGACGGCCTGGGTGACCAGATCCCCCATCTTCACCTTGCGAAGGACAAAGAACAGGCTCGGATCTTCGTCCAGTCGTGTCCCAATGCCGTACAGGACGGCGGCGACGTGCTTGCACATGTAGGCCCAGTCGGGACAACTACACTTGAACTCGATTTCCTTCGGGGAAGGAAACAGGCCGCTATCTTTGGCCGTGAATAGCTCCATCAGACCCTTGGGAAACCGCCCTTCCAACAATTCCTGCAAAGACGCGAGTTGGCCCTCGCAGGCGGCCTTGATCTGCTTCCAGACCGGCTCGCTGACCGGTTTGATCTTGATGACGACTGTGTACGGGCTTCCCTGGCTGCCCTGCACCAACGCACTGACCTGCCCGGGCTTGATCTGCAAGTCCAGGACGGCCCCATGCCGCACGTAGCTGCGCCCGCGTCCGACCCGATTCTCGTAGTCGGCGTACTTGCCCAGATTGTTGTTCCACGCCTTGCCCCACCACGTGCGGACCAGGGCCGTGCCTTCAATGACCACCGGGCGAATACCCGGATGCTTCTTTCTCAGTTGTTCGAGCTTGCGCTGCGCCCGGGCCCGTTTTTGGGCAACAGACACGTACGGCGGAAAGCCGTAACCGCCATAGTACCCCATAAGGTCTCCTCTATAAAGACAGCGTGAACAGCCTCATCAACTCCTTGTCGTCCATTTCCGTGATCCACGCCTCGCCGGAGTCCGGGATGATCTGGCGCGACAGCTCGGCCTTCTCCACCAGCATCGCGTCGATCTTCTCTTCCACCGTACCCTTGGTGACGAACTTGTGGACCACCACGTTCTTGTGTTGCCCGATGCGAAAGGCGCGATCCGTCGCCTGATCTTCCACGGCAGGGTTCCACCAGCGGTCGAAGTGCACCACGTGATTGGCGGCCGTCAGGTTCAGTCCCACGCCGCCCGCCTTGAGAGAAAGGACCATGAAGGGCGTGTACTCATCGCTCTGAAATCGCTCAATCATCTGCCGGCGTTTCGCCACCGGCGTGCCGCCGTGCAGGACCAGGCCCTCATGACCAAAAATCGCATCGAGGAATACCTTCAGAGGCCCCGTCATCTCCTTGAACTGCGTGAAGACGAGCATCTTCTCTCTCTTCTCGAAGATCGTCTCACAGATCGGGCGCAGCCGCTGGAATTTGCCGCTGTCGAGCTCCGCGAACCCGCCCTGCCCCAGGTACTGGTCCGGGTGATTGCACAACTGCTTGAACTTCATGAGCGAAGCCAGAATCAAGCCTTTCCTCTTGATACCGTCCGGCTGCTCCTCCAGTATCTGACGAAGCTGCATGACCAGGTCTTCGTACAAGACGACCTGCCGGCGGCTCAACTCCGCATAGGTCTTCATTTCGATCTTCTCGGGCAGGTCGGAGATGACGGTCTTATCCGTCTTGAGCCTGCGCAGGATGTACGGCCCGACAACCTTCTTCAGCCGGGCGTAGCCGCTCGCATCGCGATTGAGTTTCCTGGTGAACCTGCTGAACTCCTCGACGGTGCCCAGCAGCCCCGGGTTGAGGAAATCGAACAGCGACCACAGATCGCCCAGACGATTCTCGATAGGCGTGCCTGTCATGATGATCCGGTTCCTGGCGCGGAGCTTCTTGACCGCCCGGGTCTGGTGGGTCCCAGGGTTCTTGATCGCCTGCGCCTCATCCAGCACGACCAGGTCCCACGGGACGTTCTGGAGCCAGGCATATCTCTGACACAGGCCGTAGGTGGTTATCACCAGATCGACCTCATCCAGCGCGGGGCCGCGTCGGAGCACATCCTTGTCAGCGCCGCCGGATGGGTGGGCGACGAAGTATCGCAATGACGGCAGGAAACGCTCGATCTCGCCGGTCCAGTTGCCGATCAACGAGGCCGGCAGGATCAGCAGGCTGGTCTTCGGCCCTTGCCTCGATTTCTCGGCCGTTCGGACACTGAGCATGGCCAGCAGTTCCACCGTCTTTCCCAGACCCATGTCGTCGGCCAGCAGGGCCCCGAGCTGCAAACCATCCAGAAAACACAGCCAGTTCACGCCCTGGCCCTGATAGGGCCGGAGCGTCGCCTTGAACCGACTGGGCACTCGAACGGAGTCCATACGTTGCGGCTCACGGAGCCGCGCGATGACGGATTCGAGCCACTGTCCCTGGGAGACCTCAACCTCGACGTTCTCCTCGGACAAGCCCAAGGCCCGGTCGGCATCCAGTTGCAGCCGCATGGCCTCCCGCAGAGTCAGGTCCTCCTCGGCCATCAGCGTCTGCGCCTTCTCATAGGCCCGCAGGGTCTGTTCGAGCTTCTCGCGGTCCACCTCCACCCATTTGCCCTTGATGAAGGCCAAGCCCTCAGATTCGTCCAGCAGCCTCCGGGCCTCCTCCTCGGAAATGGCCGCATCGCCCACCAGCAACCCGGCGTGAAAATCGAGAATGGCGTCCATCCCCAGCGAACTGGGCCGGGCCTCGCCGATCTGGATGTTCAAGCGAAGCCCCGCCGCTCGATTCTTCCACCAGTTGGGGATGCGGCACAGGATGCCGGCCCGCTCATAGATCGGGATCTCCTTCAGGACCGTGTACGCCTCGCCGGCCGAGAGGGCCAGCGGATGGAAGATCTCGCCGCTGTTCAGGACTCCGGCGAGGAACTGGCTCTCGGCCGCCGCCTGATGAACGGTGGCAAGCAGGTCGAGCAGCTTCTTGCTGTCGGCACCGTATTCGACCAAGGCGTACTTCAGTGGAACGTGCTTGCAGCCGCCCTTGGCGTCCAGGCCGGTGGAGTACGTGGCGAGAAAAGCGAAGGGATACTCCTCTTTCCTGCTCTCGACAAGATGAAAGAAGACCCGGCCGACAAGGTGCACCTTGGGACTCAGGGTCCGGACAAAATCGGCGACCGATCCTTTGTACGATTTGACCTGCCGCTGATAGGTGGCATTGAGCCGGGACCACAGATCCTCCAGCAAATCACGGTTGAGATATTCGGACCCGGGCATGAACGGCGCGAGGTCGAGCATCTCCGCGGCTTCGGCCTCGGTCAGAGAGGCCGCCGCTTTGTGCCGCAAAACCTCCAGATCGGGCGTCCTGACCAACTCCTCGGCGAACCGCCCGGTCACCTTCCTCCAGTAATCCAGCGAAACCGACAGCGGCACCGACGAATCGGAGAAACCCAGCAGCAGCAGAAACGATTCGTAGCCCTCCCCCATCCGCTTCCAAAGCTCGTCCTGAAGCAGTCTCTGATCCCTGCCAATCGACTCTTTGGCTGGACCCCATTCGAGCTCGATATGCCCATTGGGCAATACCGCCGCGTTCAGCTCATCGAACAAACTGCCAGACGTCTTGTCGAACACCGCAGGCTTCCTGATGGCGGATCGCAACGGCGCCGCACCCCGGCATCGGTCGCCGCGTTACTCCGCTCACGACCTATATTGAAGCGGAAGATACGGGGAATTGTCAAGCGCGGGGGTGTGCGGCACAATTCCCTTGACCTCCCGGCGGACATGGTTTACTTCTGTGAACCTCTGTATGGATTGGTTGGCAGGAATTTGTCACAGATGGGCCCATGCGAAGGATTGCAGTCTTCCTTATCTTGTCTGCGTTGCCGAATTTGCCGTCCCGTGCCGCGGTGTCCACGAATGTCCCGCTGGACCACTGGAGTTACAACGCCGTCGAGAAGCTGGCCAATTACGGCCTGATCGACAGCGCCATGCTGGCATCCAAACCCCTGTCCCGACTCGAGATGGCCCGACACGTGGCGCAGGCCAAGGATACCCTGGAGCAAATGGAAGATGCGCCCGAGGTCCTGACGGCCATCGTGGAGAGGCTCACGCGGGAGTACCAAGCCGAACTCGTTCAGATGGGCGTGCTCGATGGGTCGTATGACGGCAAAACGAGCCTCAAGCCCCTGGAAGACCCCTACGTCAAGTATCTGTACGCCAAGCACATGCCGGACTTGGAGAACCGCCGGGGAGACGTATTCCAGGGGGGATCAAACTACCGGGCCGGTTTCGCCTCGCGCGGGACTTATCTCGATACGTTCGCCTACTACCTGCATCCGGAGTACGCCGGCGCGGCCGAAGGCGACAACGACGTCGATCTGATCGAAGGTTATGGCAAAGTGCAGATCCGATCGTGGGAGCTGGAGGTCGGCAGGGACTCGCTCTGGTGGGGGCCGGGCCAGCACGGCTCGATCCTGATGAGCAACAACGCCCGGCCGTTCGACATGCTCAAGATCTCCAACCCGCAGCCCATCCTGCTCCCCTGGATCTTTCGGGCGCTGGGCCCCGTCAAGGCCGAGTGGTTCTTAGCCCGGCTGGAAGCAGATCGAGAGTATCCGCACGCCAATCTGTCGGGCATTCGCCTCAACATCAAGCCTCATCCGCTGGTGGAGTTGGGGGCGTCACGAGTGGTGCTATTCGGAGGACATGGGCAGCCTAAGCTGGACTTCTTCGATTACTTCAAACCGCTGGTGGCCCTGAGTGAGGAGGCGGAGAACAACCAATTGGCGGGCTTCGACGCCTCAGTGCTCATCCCTCTGCCCCAGAACGGACTCTTGCGCTCCATCAAACTCTATGGGGACGCCGCCGGGGAAGATGAAGCCGGATTTGTGCCCACGAAATGGGGGGACCTGATCGGCGTGCAGTTCAACGATCTCTTCAAGACAGGCCGGACAGACTTTCGCATTGAGTACGCCGATGACGTGGTGCCCGTCGCCCCTGGTGTCTTCTACACGCACGGCCTTTATCCCTACACCTACGAGGGTCGGGTGATCGGCCATCACATGGGCACGAACTCGCGCGACCTGTTCATGCAGGTATCGCACTATCTGAGGGACGACCTCATCCTGGACATCGCTTACGACCGACACAACCACGGGAGGGACGATGGCACCCGAGCGACGGCCCATATCTATGAAGTGGGCGTGACGTACTTCCCCGCGCCGAATTGGCAAATCCTGGGCGGCTACCGCTTCGAGCAGAGAGAGGACCGCGAGGGCGGCGATAATCACGTCGTCGAGGTGGGGCTGATAAGAAAGTTCTGAGGAACAAGTGTGAAGTCTGATTTTTGATTGTTGATTTGGGAGAGTTGCCTCTTACTTCACACTTCAAACATCCAACTTCTCACTTCACACTCTCATCCGGTGACCGTCTTCCAGCTCTGATTGAGATCTTCCATCACGGCAATCACTTCCCGGATCATTTGCGGGTCTTTCTTGGCGTTGGCCTGCCAGAGGCGGCGGTTCATGAAATAGTACAGCCGCCGCAGGTTCTCGGCGATCTCGCCGCCGCCCTCCATGTCCAGGACCCCGTTCAACTCGCAGATGACGTCCTGGGCCCGGCTGAGATACTGGCCTTTGGCCGCCATGTCGCCCTCTTCCAGGGCTTTGATCGCCAGCCTCATGAACTTGATGGCCCCGTCATACAGCAGGACGATCAAGCGTCCCCGGCTCTGGGTGGCGATGGCCGTTTCCTGATATACCTCGATTCCCTTCATGATCTGGTCTCCATAATCGATCGCACGTTGACCGGTATGAATGGGGAGATGACTGACGGACGGTGCCGCAGCCATCTCCCCTTAATGAGCGTCAAACGTGTTGTCCCGCGCTGACTATCTCAGAAGCGTCAAGGCCATCTGCGGAATCGAGTTGGCCTGGGCCAGCATCGCCGTACCGGCTTGTGCCAGCACCTGGTTGCGGGTCAGGGTCGCCATCTCGGTCGCTACGTCCACATCCGAAATGCGGGACTCTGCTGTCTGCAGGTTCTCCGACTGAATGCCCAGCACCTCGCCGGTGCTCTCCAGACGGTTGATCTTATACCCGAACGCCGCGCGGGCCGTGTCCTTGAGCCCAATGGCGTCCGCCACCGCCGCCATGGCGGTCTGGGCGGCTGCCGCGGTGAGGAGGTTGATGCCCGTGCCGGCGGACTTGACCAGCCTGCCGTCATCGGTCGCGTTGGCTCCACTTGCTTCCGTCAAGGCAGTACCCGTCTGGCCTCCGGCGAGCGCGATACCAGCACTTGCCACCAAGTTGGCAGCGGTTGTGCCCGTCATCGTCAGACCGGCCGATCCGCTTGTCCTGGAGGAGAGCTTCAGATAGTCGTTGCCCGTGGCGGAGTCGTGTTGGATCGAGGCCATGGTATAAGCCTGTTCCGTGCCACTACCCGAAACGGGCAAGTTCAGACTCACAGCGTTAATCGCTTCGACGACTTCGGTCAGGGTGAAATTCTTGACGCCACTTGCGGTGCCTGTGAACACCACCTGTACGGCAGTCTCGTCCGTAAATGTGATGTCGAGGGTCAGTGTACCAGCACCCGCATCACTGTCCGTCAGCGTTAGCCAAGTATCGCCAGGGTCGGCAACATAGTGGTCGGAAACCGCCTGATATCCCGCGCTGCCGGTCGTAATGCCCAGGCCGCTCTGGGTCATGTCGCTCCGCGCGATCGAGATCTCGTCGTTCGTGCCGGTCCCGAAGCGGACTTTCACATCGGCTGCGGGATCGGTCGTGTCCGGGTCGACCAAGTTGAGCATGGCAATGCCGTTGAACTTGGTGGAATTCGAGATACGGTCCACTTCGGCGGCCATTTCGGCAAACTCGTTGTCCATAATGACGCGCTGGGCGGAGGAATAGGACCCCGTCGAGGCCTGCTCCGCCAACTGCTTCATCCGGACGAGGGCGTTATCGATCGTGGCCATGGCTCCTTCCATCGTCTGGAGCATGCTGATGCCGTCCTGCGTGTTCCGGACGCCCTGGTCGATGACGGAGATGTCCGCCCGCATCAATTCGCGAACAGCCATGCCGGCCGCGTCATCCTTGGCGCTGTTGATTCGCAGACCAGACGACAGCCTCTCCACCGATGTGGCCAGAGCATCGTAGCTCTTGCCCAGATATCGGGCGGCGTTCGCAGCCATCATATTGTTCTTGATTGCTAACATGTGCTCAACTCCTTAAAAAAGACCCCAATACGGCCCCTTACGAAATCATGCCTATGACCAAGGGCACAAGGGACGCTCTTGGCCTGCTACGTTGATTATCGAAGACAAGATGGGGAACTTAAGGGGTTTGCAGGTACCAAATAGCGATAAGAACGGAGGGCCTTTAATGTGCCGCTTACCAGTAGTGATACCGTTTGCGGCCGAGATCCGCCCGTATGTCATAATCTGGAAAAAAGCACAAAGAGGCGAAGAAAGTGCGACGTTTGATCGTTGATTGTTGATTTGGGGGAGTTGCCTCTTACTTCACACTTCAGACTTCCGACGGCAAACTCTGATGCGGCTCTGCGTCAATGGCCGATACTATCCTATTACGAATCACAGGACACCACCGCCTATGGCGACCGACAAGACGCTGCTCGTTTTCAATTGTCACGAGCCCTGGATTCACCAGCTCGGCATCCTGGGCTATCGGCTCGACATCATCGTAAACCTGCGGGGCAAGTATAACAAAGGATGGGACGAGCGAATGCGGCCGCTGCCGGCGAACGCCCGCCTCGTCACCCTGCCGGAGGCGCTCGCGTCGCCGGTGAACTACTACTGCATCGTCGCGCATAACACGACAGATCTGCTCGATGCCCGACTCCGCCCGGAGCCACGGATGCTCGTGCTGCATCATACCCTCGAAGGCCGGCTGCAGGAGGAGCGGTCCACCATCGATCCTCAGAAAATGAGAGACATGCTCCACACGTATATCGATGCCGTCGGGGGCCATGTCGTCGCGACGTCCATGTTCAAGGGCGAGTCCTGGGGGTTCACGGACGACATCGTGCAGTTCGGCATTGACGCGGACGACTATCCACTCTGCACGGGCCAGGAGGCGCGCGGCCTGCGGATCTGCAATTTCATCAGCAGCCGCCGGCAGATCCTGCTCTGGGACCTGCACGAGCGGGCGTTCGCGGGCCTCCCCGTGACGCTGGTCGGCCACAATCCGGACCTGCCCGGCGTCGAAGCCGCGAAGAACTGGGACCATCTCAAAGCAATCATCCAGGCCCATCGCTTCTACATCCACACGGCGGACCCGCGCTTCGAGGCGGGGCACAACATGGCTATGGCGGAAGCCATGGCCGCCGGTCTGCCGGTCCTGGGGAATCGTCATCCTACCTCTCCGATCCGCCATGGCATTACCGGGTTCCTCAGCGATGATCCCGCGCAGTTGCAGCGCTATGCGAAAATGCTCCTGGCGGACCGGGAACTCGCACTCCTGATGGGACGGCAAGCGCGACAAACGGTCGTGGAGCGATTCTCCCTCACGCGGTTCCGGCACGGATTTCTACGCTCGATCGAGATTGCCCGGCGGAAATGGTA
>Ga0247841_10009638_pt1 | contig 13453 bp, 10 predicted proteins | sample LaCruzMarch2015__2_FD_192410 | JGI IMG/M metagenome (GOLD analysis project Ga0247841, IMG submission 192410) | Freshwater microbial communities from meromictic Lake La Cruz, Castile-La Mancha, Spain - LaCruzMarch2015_18m | ecosystem: Environmental > Aquatic > Freshwater > Lake | place: Spain...
TTTAGATTCCCGAGACCGCGATCTTTGTCACTCAGAGCCCGCTTCATAATGCGGATCAAATGGGATTCATCGAGAGGCTTTAGCTCACAAACGATCGAACGGGAAAGAAGCGGCCCACGGATCGCGAACGACGGGTTCTGTGTCGTGGCGCCGATCAGAATAATAACGCCGGACTCCACATCCGGCATCAGGATGTCCTGTTGGGCTTTGTTAAAACGGTGGATCTCGTCAATGAAAAGGACGGTCTTGCGCCTGGAATGGCGCAAAAGCTTGCGTGCTTCCTCCTGGATCTTGCGCATTTCTGCGACATTGCTCAGAACCGCGTTGATCGAAACATAATGAGCCGAAGTCATCCGGGCGATCACAAGCGCAAGCGTGGTCTTACCGGTACCCGGAGGACCATAGAGAATAAGCGAAGAGAGACGATCGGATTCCAGGGTCCTTCGAAGCAGCTTCCCCGAGCCCAAAAGATGTTCCTGACCAACGATATCCCCCAACGTAGCGGGCCGCATCCTGACAGCAAGCGGTGCGTTGGGCGGCACCTGAAGAGAATCGTCTACTTCGGACTGGCTGAATAATTCGTCAGATGGGGTCATCAGATCCTTGTGAAACTGAAAACGGTGAACCGCAAACGGAACTGCCCGACGCTTGCCATTTCCCGCTTCCTGTTACCCGAATCAAGCTTGAAAGGATGCCTGGTATTTTTGGACAAGCGTTTGAGCGATCTTCTCGTGCACCTTCTGGACTTCGTCGGAGACAAGCGTTCGCTCGGGGGATTGGTACACAACACGAAATGCAAGATTTTTATAGCCCTCGGGAACACGTTTGCCGCGGAAAAGATCGAACAAAATGACCTCCCGGATCAGCCCCTGCCCCAACCCGCGGATCTCCCCCGTCAGGTCCCCGCTTTTCACGGATTCCTTGACCACGATCGAGAGATCCCGCTCGATCGCAGGATATTTCGGCCAGTCCTTGAACGCGCGGATCTTCTGCGCCTGTGCAATCAGCTTCTCGAGTGAGATCTCCGCATAATAAACCGGCTCTTTCAGATCCCATTTCTTAAGAAGCTCCGCGGAAACCTGCCCCATAAAGGCAAGCGGCGTCTGCCATGTCCGGAGCTCTTCAGCCGTTCCCTTGGCAAAATAACTTTTATCGATCTTCGCAACACAAAGATCTTTGCATCCTGCATCAAGAAGGATCGCCTCAACATAACCTTTAAGATCATAAAGCGTTACCGCACGAGCCGTATCCAGCCACGTTTGCGCCGCCTTTTTCCCGTAAAGTGCAATCGCACAGACACGCTCTTCCACCGGATGCTTATGCGCGTCCGACATGAAGTAAACATTCGCAATCTCAAAAAGCAGAATGGAATCTGCACCCGCATTCACGTTTTTCTGGATCACATTCAAAAGACTTGTCACCAAGGTCGGCCGCATCCAGTGAAGACCATGCTGGAGCGGGTTCACGATCTGGACGGCATGCTTGAGATCTTTTGCAGTATCGAGCCCGTCCTCAGAAATCAGACTGAACGTGACGGCCTCACAGAGGCCGCCCCCGCTCAAGGATTGACGGATCTTCCATTCGAGTGACAGCCGCGGGTTCTCCCCCACAGAGATCGGCGGCCGCGCGGGAAGCGTTTCGGGAATATTGTCAAAACCGTAGATCCGGGCGATCTCTTCGATCAAATCAATAGGCCGCGTCAGATCAGAACGGAACGAAGGAACGCCAACGGTCCAGCTGACCCTATCTTTTTTTTCTTTTCCAATATGGTGATCGGGACTGTCCTGATTACCTTCGACTTTTTTTTGATGAGAATCAGGACTGCCGGGAGCATGCTGTTTTACTTGAAGTCCGAGACGTCCCAAGATCAGCGCGATCTGGCTCGGTTTGATCTCCACTCCCAGAACCGGTGTCACCTCATCCGCCCGCAAATGGATCGTTTTCACATCCAGTTGCGGTTTCTCTCCGGCCTTGATGACCGCGCTGATGTGACGAGGCTTGGCATATTTCTGGATCAGTGCAAGCGCCCGGCTCCGCCCTACATCCACACCCTCCGGATCCACACGTCGCTCAAAACGATACGAGGAATCCGATGAGATCTGATGCGCACGGGAGGTCTTCCGGACACGGCCGGGATTGAAGAATGCGGATTCAAGAAAAACATTACGTGTTTTATCGCTGATCTCGGAATCTCTTCCTCCCATTACACCGGCAAGCGCCACAGCGCGATCGCTATCCGCGATCAAAAGATCGTCGGATTTAAGTTCGATCTGGGCACCGTTAATGAGCACGAACTTCTCATCCTGCTTGGGCTTGCGAACCACGATCTCTTTCCCCTGGATCAGATCCGCATCAAACGCATGAAGCGGCTGCCCGACTTCCAGAAGCACATAATTTGTGATATCGACGATGAGATTGATGCTGCGGATCCCGCAGGCCAGGAGACGGTTCACGATGAAATCAGGCGTTTTTGTCTCTGTGATCCCTTCGATCAGAACACCCGTGTAATACGGGCAACCGACTGCGTCCTTGATCTGGATCTTCCAGCTTGGAGGCGGCATCCGGCCAGTTTCCGAATCGACCACGGGATTTTTCAGGGAGATATTCTCAACGGCTGCGATCTCCCGTGCCACCCCCCAATGGGAAAGCCAATCCGGACGGTTCGATGTGATTTCGATCTCAAAAAGCATGTCCGACGGATGCGTAAGCTGTTCGCATTTCTTGACCTCCAGACCGGCCAGCGTAAGACGCTCCGCGATCCGCGCCACAGGGGGCGCCAGTTCCACGAAATCCTTTAACCAGTTCGCGCTGATCTTCATCAGAATTGCCTCAGGAAGCGAAGGTCATTCTCATAAAAATGACGGATATCATTGATCCCGTGGCGAAGCATCGCAATGCGCTCCACACCGAGTCCGAACGCAAAGCCTTTCATAACATTCTTGTCATACCCCACTTCATCAAAAACATTCGGGTCCACACTGCCCGCACCCAGGATCTCAAGCCAACCCTTGCCCCACTGAATATCGATTTCGACGCTGGGTTCGGTAAACGGAAAAAAATGAGGCCGGAACCGGATCTTGGTTTGAGATCCGAACAGTTCGCGTAAAAAGAGATGAAGCACGCCTTTGAGATCGCTAAAGGTCACTTGGGTATCCACCATCAAACCTTCGATCTGATGGAACATGAATGAGTGGCTTGCATCCACGGTATCGGGACGATACACACGGCCTGGGGCAATGATCTTAAGCGGGGGTTTGCGTTCTTTCATCACGCGGATCTGGACCGTGGACGTTTGGGAACGCAACAGCTGTCCATGCGTCGTATAAAAAGTGTCAAAGGCATCACGCGACGGATGATCGAGCGGAATATTGAGAGCCGTGAAGTTGTGAAATTCCGTTTCGATCTCCGGGCCTTCCACCGTCTCAAAACCCATACGGTTGAAGAGGCCCGAAATCTCACGGATCGTTTGTTGAAGAAGATGGACACTGCCTTGCGGGGGCCGGATGCCGGGCAAGGATTCGTCAAAGGTTTCGTTCGAGGAACCTTTTTGCGGAACTTTTTTCCGGGATTCCTCAACCGCCGCCTCAAGCCATTGTTTGACCCGGTTGAGCTCGGCTCCGACAGATTTTTTATCCTCCGCCGGCACGGTCCCGAGTTGCTTGAAAAGCTCGGTCAGTTTTCCTTTTTTCCCGAGATAAACAATGCGGAAGGCCTCAGCCGCATCGACGGAATCGATACGAGAAAGGTCTTCGCGGGCTTCTTTTTCAACACGGCTGATCTTGTCTTTCATCGGGGCACCGTTTCACATATCCGGTTCAAAGATAACGAACCGGATATGTGTCGTGGGTAGAGCCTAGGAATTCTTGACGGTCTTGACGAGCTTAACGATCTCTTGGAAGGTCTTTTCATCCCGGGCAGCGATTTCCGCGAGCGATTTCCGGTTCAAGCGGATCTTCGACTTATTGAGAGCGTCGATAAAACGGGAATAGGACATCCCGCCTGCGCGGCATGCCGCATTGATACGGGCATTCCAAAGCACACGGAAATGTCGCTTGCGCTGCTTGCGGTCCCGGGTGGCGAAGGCCATCGCGCGAGCGACAGTCTCTTTTGCGGTCCTGAGTAATTTTCCGCGCCCCCCCACAAAACCCTTGGCGCGTTTGAAGATCTTTTTCTTCCGTCTTTTTGAAGCCACTGAATTAGTCGACCTTGGCATAAAATACTCCCTTTTTGATTAGCCCTTGTCCACCATTTTGAAAAATAAAATTGAAGACAAGGACAGTACTGTTAACCCATTTAATTTATTAAAAACAGTGCTAGTTCAAACCGTTGTCCGAAAAAGAATCAACGATGGTATGGCATGCAAAGCTTGATAGCGTTAACATGCATCTTCTCGACCCTGAGCATTTTTCGGGACTGCCGTTTCGCTTTCGGGCTGCGGTCAGTCATCATATGCCGACGCTTTGTTTTGCTGGCCATGATCTTCCCGGTCTTTGTGATACGATAACGTTTTTGCATGGCTTTCTTCGTTTTCAACTTTGGCATAATATTTCCTTTATCCTGTTAGCACCGTGTCACTTGAAATTTTAAGGGTACACGGTACAATACTGCGAACCCCTAAAATCAAATAGAACGCAGTATTAGTCTGTCTTCGCCGGCGGAGCGCTGGGGCTCACCGGGACTGTTGATGAAGCGGGCACTACTTCTTTTTTCTTCACGGGCGCGGTCTTGGTCAAATAGAGCATGATCGCCTTTCCTTCCAATCCGTCATTGCGTTCGACCATCGCGATATCCGCTAGGTCCTGAACAAAACGATCCACAAGTTTACGGCCCTTATCCACATACACGATTTCACGACCCCGAAAGAACACCACCAATTTGACCTTGTCTCCACGCTCAATGAACCGGCGCGCATTACGAAGCTTGGTCTGGTAGTCATTTTCGTCGATCTTCGTGGTCATCTTGACTTCCTTAATATCGATCGTCTTCTGCTTTTTGCGGGATTCCTTTTCCTTCTTGCCGAGCGTGTAAAGATATTTTCCGAGATCCATGATGCGGCAAACCGGTGGGACGGTCGTTCCTGCGACTTCGACCAGATCCAATCCCGCCTCCTGCGCGCGCTCCAGACCTTCCTGCGGCGTCACAATACCAAATTGTTCCCCTGCAGCTCCGATCAACCGGATCTGCGGCGAGCGAATACGCTCATTAGCCCGAACTTTTTGTGGACTGAGTGACAATGATCCTCCTTGTGGGTTTTAGATTACTTCTTTTGCGCGATCTCTTGCTTGAGTCGCTCGATCATCGCATTTACAGCCTGGGCTCCCAGGTCCTGACGTCCGCGCATGCGGACCGCGATCTGTTCCGTTTCCATTTCTTTATCCCCCACAACAAAAACGTAAGGGATCTTCATCATTTCCGCTTCGCGGATCTTGTAACCGATCTTTTCAGTCCGAAAATCCGATTCGACGCGTAATCCTTCCTTCTTGAGCCTCTCAACCAGTTTCTGAGCATACTCATTATGCCGCTCTGCGATCGTCGCTACCCGGACTTGCACCGGAGAAAGCCAAAGCGGAAAAGCACCTGCGTAATGTTCGATCAAAATGCCGATGAAACGCTCCAAGCTTCCCAAAATCGCACGATGCAGCATGATCACGCGATGGTCTTGACCGTCCGCACCGACATAAGTCAAATCGAAACGTTCCGGCATGCCCATATCCAGTTGGATCGTTCCGCACTGGAGCGTCCGTCCGATAGCATCTTTCAAATGAAAATCAATCTTGGGCCCGTAAAATGCTCCGTCACCCTCGTTGACCTTATAAGGCATCTTGAGCTCTTCAAGAGCGTCCCGGAGTCCCGTCGTCGCCATTCCCCACTGCTCGTCCGTTCCTGTCGACTTGGGCGGACGAGTCGAGAGCTCCACATGATAATCAAAACCAAACGTTTTGTATACCTCATCCGTAAAGTGAATGGCCTCCACGACACTCGCCTGCAACGCCTCGGGAGTCGTAAAAATGTGCGCATCATCCTGCGTAAACCCGCGCACGCGAAAAAGCCCTGCCAGCACTCCAGAACGCTCATAGCGGTGTACCTTGCCGAACTCCGCAACCTTGAGCGGTAATTCACGGTAAGAATGCTTTTCTTCCTTGTACATCAACATCCCTCCCGGACAGTTCATTGGCTTGATCGCGTAAGTTTCCTTGTCCCGTTCCAGAAAGAACATGTTCTCACGGTAATTGTCCCAATGTCCGGAAGTGCGCCACAATTTGTCACGAAGCATGGTCGGTGTCTCGACCTCGACGTATCCATAGGCCGCAAGTTTCTCACGCATGAATGCGATTAGAAGGTTCTTCAAGATCAGCCCCTTCGGCTTCCAGAACGGCAGTCCAGGTCCTTCTTCATGAAAACTGAAAAGTCCGAGCTGTTTACCGACCTTCCGGTGATCGCGTTTTAGCGCTTCTTCCTGCTGCTTGAGATAGGCATCCAATTCTTTTTGCGTGAAAAATGCCGTGCCATAAATCCGTTGAAGCATGGGATTATTTTCGTTCCCGCGCCAATAGGCCCCGGCGACGGAAAGAAGCTTGAAAGCCTTGAGTTCATCCGTATTCATCACATGCCCGCCTTCGCAAAGGTCTGTGAACGGTCCATTCTGCACGAAGTTGACCATATTCCCCAGAATACCCTCGATGATCTCAAGCTTATAATTTTCCTGCTTGTCTTTAAAGATCTTGCAGGCCTCGTCCTTTGTGACGGACCATTGTTTGAAAGCCTGGTGTTCGCTTACGATCTCGCGCATCCGCTTTTCGATCTTCGGAAGATCCTCGTCCTGAAATGCCGTCTTCGAGTCGAAGTCATAGTAGAATCCGTCGGCGATCACAGGACCTATCGCGAGTTTTGTTCCGGGATAGAGATCAAGGACAGCTTGAGCGAGAACGTGGGACGCGGAGTGCCGCAGCCGGTAAAGCGGTTCGTAGTTCTTATTGTCTGACATGCTGATTCATTATTCTTTTTCTATCCTTGTTTTTCATTCTTTTCCTAAATGGTTGACAAGGATTGCCCCAATTTCATCTACGATGAAATTGATAGGAATTGGGACTAAGTCCTTACTGTCTCGTAAATTACAACCAAAAAACCGGGGCCGACGGGGCTCGAACCCGCAACCTCCGGATCGACAGTCCGGAGCTCTAACCAATTGAGCTACAGCCCCAAAAAATGGGTGATAAAAAAACGCTACGCTGAAACTTGCGTCCTACGAAGAGCGGTATTCTATAGGGAGATGCTAACTATCTCAAGTGAAAATTCGAACAAAAGAAAACTGGGCAATAGAGGATTCGAACCTCTGACCCTCTCCGTGTAAAGGAGATGCTCTAACCAACTGAGCTAATTGCCCCCAAAGCTATTAATCCTGCGGATCAGTTTGTTGAGATTGGCAAAAATATCTTTCTTGAAATAGAACGCAAGCCGCGTCAGGTGAAACGTGTACGGGACATTACGTTCCTCATCAAAAGGTTTCAGCGATTGAGTGAACTTCCCCTTCTTGAGAAGATGCTTAAACTCCTGGTTCAGCAATTCCAGCTGTTCTTCACTAAGAGGCTTCTCAATCCTCAAGACCAAGAGATCACGGATATAACGCATGGAGTGATACACTTTATAAAAATCAGTGACATAGGTAACCGCTGCCACAGGATCATGGGTCACATACATCAGATCAAGGTCTTCATCGTGGATCATACTTTGCTTAAGCAACTGTTTCTTGAGAAAATCAAAAAAATCATCCCAATAATCCGACTCCGGCGCATCCAAACAGACCATCGGACGAGGTTCCGTCTTCCCGGTCTGAACCAGTGTGAGCGTTTCGAAACCTTCATCGTGTGTTCCGAACCCTCCCGGACACAAGATCGTCGCATGGGACTCCCGGAGAAACATGAGCTTGCGCGTGAAAAAATACTTAAAATTCACGAGTTTCGGGTCATGGAACATCACGGGGTTGGCTTCTTGTTCGAACGGAAGCTGGATGTTCAATCCAAAACTTTTCTTGTGCCCCGCGCCTTCATTGCCCGCCTGCATGATCCCGGAAGCCGCCCCGGTGATGACCATCCATCCCTTCTGGACGATCGCCTTTGCGAATTTTTCGGCAATTTGATAATCCGGTGAATGTCGCGGGGTCCGTGCCGATCCGAAGATTGAGACTTTACGAATGGCCCGATAAGGCTCAAAGATCTTCAGGCTGTGCCGGAGCTCTTTGAGAGAGGTATTCAAAATTTTCATATCCCCACGGTCCAGCTTATCCGTATGGACCTTCAGAGCAGTTACGATCAGCTCTTCAGCCAAGTCCGCATTTGCCCCGGGCCCAGCCTGGTGGATCAGCTCATGAACAAGCTGATCCAATTTGGGATTCCCGGTTTGATAGGGTTCATGCTTCATGAAAAAATCTTCCATTAATCACCGATCCGGATCTGGAGGATCAAATCCCCGGGATGATGGCAGGTTGGACAGTCTCGCCCTTGACGCGCTAAACGGAGTTTCTGTCCTTCGCGAGTATTCACCGGGATCTTCACCGAGATCGTCTGCCCTTCCGGGGTCTTGAACATCACGTTCCCGCCTTCTCTGGCTTTTTTTTTCGAGATCTTCAGATTCACGACCACGTCCGCAGATTCCTGCGGAGCCTGTACCCGACCTTGCCCATATTCATCTTCATCCCCGTAAAAACCCTGGTCCGGCGATCCAGAAGAATAAACACGGAATGAGCCGCCCGGCCCGCCCCCAGCGCCCGAAAAAAGGTCTCCAAAAATGTCCGAGAATGCGGAGTAGCGCCCTCCACCGCGAGCACGTCCACCGGAGGAATACTGCCGCAGAAGATCTTCGAAATTAAATCCCTGAGCTCCCGCAAAATTCCCGGGATTTCCGCCTCCGAACTTGCGCATCTGGTCATATTGTGCACGACGCTTCGGGTCGCTTAGAACATAGTACGCTTCCGAGATCTCCTTGAATTTCGCCTCGGCCTGTTTGGCATTCGTCGGGTTTTTATCCGGGTGATACTTCACCGCGAGTTTGCGGTAGACCTTTTTGAGCTCATCCGCAGAAATAGATTCGGGAACCCCAAGCGCTTTGTAATAATCTTTTTGCTGTCCTGCCATATTTCACCCTTAAAGAAAAAGCCCTCGGCATACGATGAGGGCTCACTTTTATTTTAAAAATAAAAACGTGGAGGTGGAGGGAATTGCACCCTCGTCCAAAGGATTCGTCATTAAGGGGTCTCCATGCTCAGTTCGCAATTAGTTTAATTCTCCAGGCCTCTGCGAACGAGATCCCAAAGAACGATCCGCCTAGATCTTTTCCCAGAACGCGGCGACAACGTCCAAAGAGCAACCTGCTTTTTCGTCAGCAGAACTTAGCAGGTATCGGTCCTGTGACGTTCGCTAGCAGTTAAGCAGCGAAAGGAAGAGCGAAAGTCATCGGAACCGTTACCGGCCCAACAGCCCTTTCGTTCCAGCTGGTTTTTTCAGCATTTGTGTTTTGCCACGTTTTTTAAAGAGGCACCTGACGAACCTCTGCATGCTCCCTTAAATGCAGTACCCCCTGCCGAACCTATTCACCCCCAAGGAACGACGATATTAAAGACCGAAACAACGTCTGAAGTATAACACGTTAAAAGATACCGCTCAATGGACGCATAAGGCCTACGGGCACCCCGGCTTAGCGCCCTGTGGCTTTCTTGATGGCGGACTGAGTCTCGCGGGTATGTATCCTCTGCTTAATCGCCGCCCGTTTATCGTATTGTTTTTTGCCTTCACCGAGCGCGATCTCAACCTTCACAAACCCTTTCTTGAAATACATGCGAAGCGGCACGATCGCGACCCCCTTGCGTCCGGCCTGCCCCATCAGACGGTTGATCTCGCTGCGTTTCAAGAGTAGTTTGCGTGTCCGGATCGGGTCCAATTCCTGATATCCCTGGATCTTCGAATAAGGAGAAATATGACAATTCAGAAGAAATGCCTCTTCTTTCATGATACGCACATAGCTATCCTTGAGATTCACGCGCCGCTCACGGATGGATTTAACCTCGTGCCCCATGAGACTCACCCCTGCCTCATACCTGTCATGGATGAAGTAGTCATAGTGGGCCTTCCGGTTTTCGGAGATCACTTCGAAAGAATTCCGGACAGGCTTGGGCTCAGCCTTAGCTTCTTTTTTTTTCTTCATAGGAATTTATGGGCCCAGAATAACAAAAAATTTTATCGTGGAAATTGAAGGGCTAGACAGTGCCTGCGACTTCAACGCGATTTCTCCCGGCATCCTTGGCCCGGTAAAGGGCCTTGTCGGCGGATTCGATCAACAATTCCTTATTGCGGCCGTGTACGGGAAAAGTTGCGACGCCCAGGCTGACCGTGACTTTTAGTTTCCCCTGTTTGCTCGGATATTCATAAGCCTCTACTTTTTGACGTATGTTTTCAGCGATCGTCTTAGCTTCCTCGGTATCCGTCTCCGGCAAAATGATCGCGAATTCTTCCCCTCCATAGCGTGCGGCAATATCCACATCCCTCGCCGTTAAGCGGAATATCTTGGCCGTTTCAATAAGAACAATATCACCTTCTTGATGACCGTAGGTATCGTTGAATTTTTTAAAATGGTCAATATCGGACATGATCAAAGAAACAGGATGCTTGAATTTTTCGCACCGGACGATTTCTTCTTCGAGACGCTGCTGGAAATAGCGATGGATCCGAAGCTGGGTCATCCCGTCCGTGATCGCCAGGTGGTATAGCCGGGCATTGTAGATGGTGATCGCGGCTTGGTTCGCCAATGTCGAAAGCAGCTCAACATCTTCGCTTGTGAACTTACCGCCGTTATTTTTATTCGTTAAATTGATGACACCAATCACCTCATCGTTCGCGATCATGGGCATGCACAGGATAGATTCCACGAACGACTTGTCTGATTTCTTGAATCGCATATCGCCGCCGGCATCATTCAAAAGAATGTGCTGCTTGGTCGCAGCCACCTGCCCCGCCACCCCTTCGCCAACCTTGATGCGGGTACACTCCATTTCGCCCCGGTTGATCTTGGTCTCGACCTCGGGAGGCACCCCTCGCACCACATGGACCACAAGTTCACGGGTATGAGGGTCCAGAAGCATCAACGAGGCTTTTTGGGCCTCGACAGCATCCCGGGCCTTATCGAGGATGAACAAAAGGATCTTTTTGAGATCGCTCGCAAAATTGAGCGCCTTGCTCACACTGTAAAGGATAGAAAGATTGTTCATTTTTTTTGCAAGCTCTTTAGAGGCGCGCTCTTTTTGGTCGTCCAGCATGGCGCTCTCAAGAGCCACAGCCGCCTGATTTCCCATCTGCAGGATAAAACTGAGCTCGGTTTCTTGATAAAGGCCTCCGTCTTTTTTCCTCCCGAGGGTGATCACGCCGATCAATTTATTTTTAACCATCAGCGGTACCCAGATCTGGGAATTGATGCGCTCCAGCTTCCATTTCTTGATCACAGATTCAAAGCGGTAATGACCGAAGGAATCCACGATCGGGAACGGCTCGCCGCTATTCAATATCTGCCAGAAAAGACCTTCCTCTTTCTTGAACTCCACCTCACCAATTTCTTTGGGATCAAGCCCGATCGCCTTGACACACCGAAAAGTCTGTGCGCGTTCATCACACAGGAAAAGAGCACAATTCGCGGCCTCGCTGGTTTCATAGACGCTTGCGATAAAAACGTAGCTTAGTTCGTCGATCTTCTGGATCGCCAGAAGCGACTTTCCCATCTGGGACAAAGTGAAGAAATCAAAAACTTGCTTTTCAAGCTTTGCGATGGCTTGGGGCTCGAACTGAGAGATGTTGGGGTTTTTATTGAGGATCTGATATCCGTCTGCGGGAAGCGAAGCAAGAAGATCTTTGTCGATCGCCACGATCAATTTTTCTTTATCCGTCATAATTATCCTCAGAAACTATTTCGTCTACAAAAATGCATCACCGTAGAACGCCTTTATTGAACTCTCACGGTGCTTAGTCAATCACAAGATCTGGTGCCGAGGAGGGGACTTGAACCCCTAAGGCCTTGCGGCCACTAGCTCCTGAAGCTAGCGCGTCTGCCAGTTTCGCCACCCCGGCGTGAATAACTCTTCGATTCTGCACTTACGCCCAATGCGCAAGTACTGCGCTGTGACGGCTCAATGATTGCCGTCTGCGATGGTTGCAAAATATAGCTGTCACAAGTAGTTACCGTCAACAGCAAAGATAGTCCCAATTCTTTTCAATTTCCTCTTTACGGAAATTAGGGCAATCCTTGTCCACCATTTAAGAATAGAAGCAAAAACAAGGATAGAGAGAATAGAAGGGCTTTATTCCAGCGAAACTTCTTTAGGCACGGATAAAGAAGCATCTTTGGCAGGAGCGGGCGCTTGAGGCGCAACGGATGATGGCACCGGCTGGTTCACCGTAGGCTGAGAAGGAGGCACCACCGCTGCTTGAGCCGCACCCTGCGGAACTGTTGCAGAAGCTTCCGGGAGAGGAATCAATTTAATATTGCGAAATTCAAGTACGCCTTTTTTCGCCTCTCCAACTCGCGAGTTCGTAAACACAAAGACCACCTCGTTCACGTCGAGGGGCTTCGTCGCATGAAAGTCAAATTCCACGGGTTTCCATGCGTTTTCAAAAGTTCTGGGGGCATAACGGCGAACTACATTACCCCTGGATTTCAATTCGATGAAAAAACTATCCGGCGCGCCTTCCTCGGTCTTACGACGGACCTCAAAAGAAAGACCCGTATATTTTGAAATATCAAAATCACGTGTCTTGATATAAACACCGCAAAATGAACCCGCGGGGAAAACATCGTATTCGGTTTCAAGATAAACGTTCCCGGAATCCGGATCTTTAAAAAATTCCCGTCCCGCATATCCGATCTTGGGCGTAAAAAAAGTCCCGTGATCAAAAACGACATTGAAAAAGTTCCCCGCCATCTTGGAAAGATCTATCTGCTCGGCCTCGGTAGCTGCTGTTTTTGTGATAAGTTCGTAGGATTCTTTCATAAGGCCCCACGAGTCCGAGGTGACCCTCGTAGCCGGCAGGACAACCCCATTCACAACGAGTGCCTCTTCCAAACCACGAACACGCACTCCTTCGGAATGAAAAAGGAAGGAAGGTTTTGAAACTTCCACAGAACCTCGCAGTACGCCCACTTTGCTGGCCAGACCCTGTTTACCGTCAGCCTGCACCCGGAAAAGACCGGCAGCCTGCACCCGGAAAATCGCACTTTGAATATTGGCCGTATAGTCGCGCGTTAGGATCTGGAGAATAGTCTTTTGGATATTTTGCTTATGCTCAAATTGACGCGTCGTGGCCCCCAAAAGCACACCCTGGATCAATCGCAACTTATAAATCTCTTGCCTTCCAACAATTCGTAATTCCTCGGCCTTGAGTTCGGAATTTTCCTTCAACCTCAAATGAATTTCATT
>Ga0247841_10009640_pt1 | contig 13448 bp, 10 predicted proteins | sample LaCruzMarch2015__2_FD_192410 | JGI IMG/M metagenome (GOLD analysis project Ga0247841, IMG submission 192410) | Freshwater microbial communities from meromictic Lake La Cruz, Castile-La Mancha, Spain - LaCruzMarch2015_18m | ecosystem: Environmental > Aquatic > Freshwater > Lake | place: Spain...
GACCCGAGTCACCCTTTGGTCCGCCGATGACGAAACGTCCGGACGGATTGATGTAATATTGAGTCTTGTCATCGAGAAGCTCTTTCGGGATCACCGGCAGAATGACTTCTTCGAGAATGAATTTCTGGAGTTCTTCTTTTTTGACTTTTTCGTTGTGCTGCGTGGAAACAACGACGCTGTCGATCCGAACCGGTACGTCATCAGCGTATTCGACGGTGACCTGAGTCTTGCCGTCCGGACGCAGGAAATCGACCAGATGGGCTTTGCGAACGTCCGCCAAACGGCGGGCCAGCTTGTGAGCCAGCATGATCGGCATCGGCATCAATTCTTTGGTTTCGGTACAGGCATAACCGAACATCAGGCCTTGGTCGCCCGCGCCCTCGCCGTCGCGAACGGCGTTCGCGATGTCCGGGGATTGTTCGTTGATGCAAACCAAAACGGCCAGATTATCGGCGTCAAAACCAATCTTTCCGCGGTTATATCCGATTTTTTCGACGGTATTGCGAACGATTCTCTGAATATCCGCGTAAGTTGTGGTCGTGATTTCACCCATGACCAAAACCAAACCGGTAGTAGCGCATACTTCGCAAGCGACTTTCGCGTGCGGATCATCCTTCAGGATGGCATCGAGAATGGTGTCGGCGATTTGGTCGCATACCTTATCAGGATGGCCTTCAGTGACGGATTCGGAAGTAAACAATCTTTTCATGTTTTTGTACCTCTTATATAATTCTATTCTTAATCTTTTTAATTTTCAATTCTTTTCTTGCGGCGCTTGTCGGGAACGAATTCCTTGTGCCGGTCGAAATGACGATCGCGGGATTTTTCGGACGGTTTTCCGTCTTTCTCTTTGGCGATCTCAACAAAGACTTTGCGGCCTTTGATCTTGGTGTTGGTAATTCCGTCAATGAAAGCCTGGCTCTTGGCCATTGGGACTTCCACGAATGAGAAGTTGTCCAACATTTCCAGATTGTTGATTTCGTTTTGGTTGATGCCGGTCGTCTCGGAAATGAGCGAGATCAAAGCCAGCGGTCGGTAATTGTCGCGCTTGCCGATTCCCAAAAACATCCTGACATCGCGAGGCGAGGTGCGGCGGGTGCGTTTTTCGGCCTGGTGATCGAAAACATCAGTGGCGCCGACTCTGATCTCTTCCGGAGAATCGTTTTTCAGATTGTCCATCTGAAGCATTATAAGTCCGTAGATCAATTCTTCGGCGGAAATCCCTTCTTCCGGGTATTCCAAAACGATTTTGTTGATCATTTCCTGATACTTCGCGTTTTCGCTCGGGGCTAAATTCCGGAAACTGTCAATGGCTTTTTTAAGAATGCGGTTAATGCGGACTTTCATGACTTTTTCCAAAGTCGGAACGTCCATGGCGGTGATGACGGCTTTGGAATAAGCGACGATCCCGCGCAGTTTGTTGCGTTCGGATTTTTTGACCAAAGTGATGGCCAACCCGACTTTTTTGGCTCGGCCGGTTCGGCCGACCCGATGAACATAATATTCTTCGTCGGTCGGAACGTCATAGTTGAAGACCACGTCTACATCATCGATGTCCAACCCGCGAGCGGCCACGTCAGAAGCGACCAAAATGGCGATTGAGCCCTCTTTGAAACGTTTCATGACCCGGTCGCGCTGTTCCTGTTTCATGTCGCCATGCAAAGATTCCACCAGGAATCCCCGTTGCAACAGTTGACTGGAGACTTCATCGACCATTTTCTTGGTATTGCAAAAAATCATCGATAGTTTGTAATCATTGAGGTCAATGATCCGGGCAATGACTTCGATTTTGTCGTCTTCGCCCAAAATGATGTACTTCTGTTCCAAAGTGGAAACGGTCAGTTCACCGGATTGGATCCGGACGTTTTTCGGATCTTTCAAATATTTCTTGGCCAGTTCCTGAATGCCCTTGGAAATGGTCGCGGAAAAAAGCATGGTTTGGTGTTCGCCTTCCATCTCCTGAAGAATGGTATCCACGTCTTCCCGGAATCCAAGATCCAACATTTCGTCGACTTCGTCCAAGACGAACATGGAAACGTCCTTCAGTTTGATGGTGCGGCGGCGGATGTGGTCAAGCAAACGACCCGGAGTCGCCACCACGATCTGCGGATGTCCTCGCAGAGCGGTAATTTGTTTTTCGATGTATTCCCCGCCATAAACGGCGACGATTTTGATGTTCTTTTGGAAGAATGCCACTTCCCGAATGTCCTCGGTGATTTGGACGGCCAGTTCTCTGGTCGGAGCCAGGACGATGGCCTGGACATTGGTTGATTCCAAATCGATTCTTTCCAAAATCGGAATGGCATAGGAAATGGTCTTTCCCGTTCCGGTCGGAGCTTGCGCAATGATGTCATGCCCGTCTAAGGCCAAAGGAATGACTTGCTCCTGCACCTCGGTCATTTCCGAAAAGTTCTTTTTCTCGATGGCCTTCTTGATCAGCTCATCGACGTTTAGTTCATTAAATTTGTTCATAAATCCTTTCTAAAAAAATATCTCTCTGAGAGAGATATTTGTTAATTATTTCCCAGACACTGGCAGACCAGTAATTTTGATTGAAGGGGCACCAATGCCGGTGTGAAATATTTTTAAGTCGTTTCCGACTGTGTCAACATCATTCATCATCTTTAAGAAGTTTCCGGAAACTACGATCAGATTGACCGGACGGGCTATTTTCCCGTCGAGGATCAGAAAGCCCGATGATTGGGCGCTGAAATCCCCGGTGATGTCATTGGCCCCGGCGTGAAGCCCGGCCACTTCGGTAATCAGTAACCCTTCTTTGGTTTCTGATATCAATTCTCCGCGGGATTTAATCCCGGGAGCGATGTACAGATTGACGCCGCTGACACCGACCGAAGCCGACACGGACGGTTTGAAGCCGTTTCCAGTCGTTGTGGTCTTGAAATGTTTGGCGGTTTTTAGGTTGTGCAGCATGGTTTGAAAGACTCCGTCTTTGATGACGGCTTTTTGGTAACAAGCCACGCCTTCGTCATCGAATGGCTGCGTGCTGATTGACCCTTCATACAAAGGATCATCGATGATCGAAATTTTGGAACTGACGATTTTCTGGCCTTCTTTGCCTAAAAGCGGAGTCAATTTCTTGACGGCCGCTTCGCCGGAAAAGAAAGACGAGAAGACTTCAAGCAAATCGGCCATCGGTTCGCGGTCAAAAATGACCGGATAGACCTTGGAATCCACCAAACCTGCGTTCAGTTTGGCCAGAACTTTTTCCGCCGCTTTTGAAGCGGCCTTCTTGGCATCAAGTTCATCGTATTTCAAAGCGATTTGGATCTCAAAACCCGATTGGGTATCCTCATTTTCTTTCGCGATGGCTTGAACCATCAAATAACCATATTCATTGGTTTTTTTGACGTTAAGCCCGAGCGAATTGACGATCTCAACCGAATCCCAGCCTTCATGATAATGGCAGTAAGGAACAAAAACGATCCGCGGGTCGATCGCTCGCAATTCTTTTTCCATGTTTTTGGCCATTGCGACTTTCGGTTCCATCGGAACTTCCGAAAATCCCCCCTGAGCTTTCTTGATCACCGGGTAGTTTTCGCTTCCCGGGAAAATGGCAAACTCTTCGGAGGTGGTTAAAGACAAGGCGTTGTCCTTTAGGGTTTTTAGAATGTAATCGAAATCTTCTTTGTCATTTTCGACGGACAGATAAGACATCTTGCCGTTGTAAATTCCCCGAATCGAAATCGATTTCGTGTCAGAAACTTGATTTTTGTCAACGTCGCCGTTGAAAACGGAGATGGAGGTGCCGACGAAACGAGCCGCGTAAATTTCCAAATCAGAAAAACCCGCTTGTTTGGATTGTTCGATCAGTTTTTGGTAATCCATTATTTTTCACCTCGTCCGCCGACGGTCAGGTTCTGAACGCGGATGGTCGGTTGGCCAACATCGGTTGGGATCGATCCGCTGACTGAGCCGCACATGCCATGCCCAAAGCTTAGATTGTCGGCGATCATGTCAATGTTTTGCAAGACTTGGGCGCCGCTTCCGACCAGGGTCGCACCCCGGACCGGTTTGGTGATGTTCCCGTCTTCGATCATGTATCCTTCATTGACCGCGAAATTAAATTCTCCGGTGGACGGATTAACGCTTCCGCCGCCCATTACTTTCGCGAACAGTCCGAATTTCGTGTTGGCGATGATTTCTTCATATTTGCTCTTTCCCGGAGCAAAAAACGTGTTTGTCATTCTTGAAGTTGGTGCAAAACGGTAGTTTTGGCGACGGCTACTGCCGGTCACCCGATGTTTCATTGGCCGGCTGTTTCGGAAGTCGACCAAATAACTCTTTAAAATTCCGTTTTCGATCAAAACGTTGCGCTTGGTCGGTTCGCCTTCATCATCGACGTTCAGCGATCCCCAAGCGTTGGGAATGGTTCCGTCATCGATCGCGGTGACGATGTCACTGGCGATCTTGGTTCCCAGTTTGTTGCAAAAAACTGAGGACCCTTTGGCGACGGTAGTTGCTTCAAGGGCGTGGACGCAAGCTTCATGGAGGAGAACTCCGCCGAAAGCATTGTGAACCACAACCGTCATTACTCCCCCGACCATTTCATCTGCGTGAAGCATGGTCAGCGAAGATAACGCTGTCTGCTTGGAAAAATCTTCCAAATCGATTTTATCCAAAACTTCATACCCTTGATTTCCTCCGACGCGGTCATAAGCCGTTTGCGTGGATTTGCCATCGGAAGTTACAACTGAAACACCTAAAAATATATGGCATCTTCGGTCTCTTACAAATTTCCCTTGGGAGTTGGCAATTAATACCGCTTGGTCTTCGTCACGGATGTTTCCCAATATTTGGGTGATTTCCGGAGAATAATCGGCGATTGCCAGATAAGTTCTGTTTAAATATTCGATTTTTTGTTCGTTGGATACCAAATCCGGAGCCCGAACGATGGGGTTGTTGTTCGGAGCTTGCGCTTCCTTAAGCGCTACTTTGATTCCTAAAGGCTGATCAGAAAAAGTGCCGGCCAATTTTTTTGCCAATTTTAACAAACTGCTTTTGCGCAAATCATTCGTATAACCGTGGACTTCCTGGAATCCTCGCAGGATTCGGAGCGCCGCGCCATAAATGTGGTTGCTGGTGATTTTGGTAACTTTACCGCTGGTCATTTCGTAAGCATTGTTGTAAGTGGATTCGCAGAATATTTCCGCGAAATCGCCGCCGGTTTGCAAGGCTTGTTCCAAGACTTCCTCGCAAACATCGATACTGATCATTTTCATCACATCCTTATTTTAATATTATACCAAAAAGAGCCCCAAAAGGCAAGCATTAAGAAATTTAATTTTTAGCGGAAAATCTTGCTTAAAAAAGCATCCCCCGGTTTGATAAAACCCGAGGGGATGCTTTGATTCTTTTTTTAATTTAACCAGTTTTGGCTGAGCTTCAGCCGCCGAAGCGATTCTTCTCTTCCCAGAATGTCCGCCATCTCCACCGATCCGCCCGGAGTGACCAACGCCGAAGTCAGAGCCACGCGCAAGACGGTGTAAACCACGCCCGGCTTGACTTGCAAGACCCCCGCGATCTTCACGACCGCTTCATGCAGATGATCTTCGTCCCAAACCGCGGTCTTTTCAAAAACCGGAAGCGAGGCATCAATGACCGTTTTGGCTAAAGCTGCATCGATTTTAAACTTCTTGTTTTCGTACAGGACTGGATCAATGGAATTGAAATCAACGATGAAGTCGACTTTTTCCGGGATCTCGCTGAATATTTCGATGCGAGGCTGCAATAGCTTCCCGAATTTTTCATAGTCGTATTGGCCCTTAATCTTCGATTTTTCGAAGAATGGCGTTGCGTGAGCCATGAATTCCGAGAATGGCAATTCTTTAATGTATTCGCCATTCAGCCATTTCATCTTGGTTTCATCAAAGATGCTATGGGAACGGGACAGACCGCCGATGTTGAATTTTTCAATCAGCTCGGCCATCGTGAACTTTTCTTCGGTCCCTTTCGGGCTCCACCCGAGCAGAGCGATGTAATTGACGATGGCATGGCTCAGATAACCTTTGTTCAAAAAATCATCAAAGTTGGCATCGCCGTGACGTTTGGAAAGTTTTCTCGTCTCATCCTTCATGATCGGGGTCAAATGCATGTAGTGCGGGATCTCCCAACCGAAAGCTTTATAAAGCAGATTGTATTTCGGAGTGCTGCTTAAGTATTCATTTCCCCGAATGACGTGGGTAATGCCCATCAAATGGTCATCGACGACGTTGGCGAAGTTATAGGTCGGCATGCCGTCCGATTTAATGAGAACATTGTCTTCCAGCTCGCTGTTTTCGATGGCGATGTGTCCGAAGACCAGATCATCAAATTCGCTGATCCCGGTGGTTGGCATGTTCTGGCGGATGACATACGGTTCGCCGGCCGCCAAACGCTGATCAATCTCCGCTTGGGACAGATGCAAACAATGTTTGTCATAGCGGGCGACGCCCACTTCGTCTTTGAGCGTCTCCAAACGTTCTTTGGTGCAGAAACAATAATATGCGCTCTTGGTGGCGATCAGCTTTTCCGCGTATTCCTTATAGATGGCTTTGCGTTCGCTTTGAACATACGGGCCGACCGGTCCGCCTTCGTTCGGGCCTTCATCAAAAGCGATCCCCGCCATTTTCAGCGTACTGTAAATGACGTCCACCGCTCCCGGAACGAACCGTTCCAGATCGGTATCTTCAATCCTCAGAATGAAATCGCCGTGATTTTGCTTGGCGAACAAATAGGCATACAAAGCCGAGCGCAGATTGCCAACATGCATGAAACCGGTCGGACTGGGAGCAAACCGCGTTCTAACCCGAGCATTTTTAAGGTTGTTTTCCATAATTCTTCCCCTTTTTTGGAAAAAGCGTCCTAAGACACTTTTGCGATGCGAGTGGTTTTGACTTTTTTGATCATTCGGTTGAACTCCGAATCTTTGTTCTGAAGCAGTTCCTGAACTTTTCCGTATTCCAGGACCCGGCCTTCGCTGATGATCAGGACTTTGTCACAATTTAGAACATTGTAGACTTTGTCAGACATAACGATCGCGATCTTGTTTTTTAATTTATAAAATTCTTTCATGACGGCTTCTTCGCTTCGGACGTCCAAATAAGAAGTTGCTTCATTGAGAACGAAGATCTTCGAGTCTTTGTAAAAAGCATTGGCCAAAACGATCCGCTGACGGAAATCATTGGTGAATTCGCTGTTGCGGTCGATCATGGTCTGGTCTTTGTTTTCCAAAGTTGCCAGGATCTCTTTCAGTCCGCTGCGGTTGAGCGCATCATTGTATTTGTATTCATCGAACGCCATCGGGTAAGTGATGTTGTTGGCGATGGTATCGTCCATCAGATTGATCTCTTGTGGAACGGCGGTGATGATGTCGCGCAAAAAGAAAGTGTTCATTTTGTTTAGGTCGCAATTATTGATCGAAATGACGCCGTCGCGAGGACGGATCAGTTTGGTGACCAGATCAAACATGATGTTCCGGCTGGTTGCTTCATATGACAGGATCCCGAGTTTTTCTCCGCGTTTCAGTTCAAAGGAGATCGCTTCGAGGTTTTCTTCGGCGCTATTGCCAAAGTAAGAAACATTCTGAAACTTTAAGGACAGCACTTCTTCGAGATTGGCGATCGGTTCGGATTTGACTTCGCTTCGAAGCAAAAAAACCTGATCCAGCGATTTTAATTCCGCCGCGATGTTGGCCGGGCGGATTTTAACCAGCATGAGTTTTCTAAAGGTCATGTAAGCGAACGGGATCATGATGACGAACGAGGCGACGCGGCCGATGGTAGCTTCCATGCCGCTATTGATCGTCAGATAACCGCCGATTCCCAGAATGACCGCGATGATCAAACCGACGAACAAATCGATCAAGCCATGATCGAATAAATTTTTTAGAGTGGCCACATGCTGGTGTTTTTTGATGCAAGCATCGGTCAGACGGTTGAATTCATCTTCTTCCCGGGTAACGCCGTTATCCAGCTTGATCCCGCGGATCTTGGTGAAACTCTCCAGAACCCGGTCGGCCCGGGCCTGAAGTTCTTGTTCTTCATTCAAGTTTAGGCGCAGAATGTATTTTTCCATTCCATGAATGGCCATGTAAAACAAAGGCAGAACAATGAAAGTGATCAGTCCCCATAACGGAACGATGATCATCATCGCCGTAAAAAGCGATACCAGAACGATGATTTCTTTCAAAAAACCGGTCCAGTTCTTCCCGATGTATTCCAGACCGATCTTTTCACAATCACCGGTCGTCTTTTTAACCAATTCCTCGCTTTGGAATTTTTGGATCTCGCCATATTCGGCGCGCATGCCGGCCGAATAAACGGCTTTGCTTAAGGAAGAGGTCACATAAGTTCCCAAGTCGGTGGCTTGGTAATGGTTGGTAAGGTCAAGAACGAATCCGGTCAAAAGCGCCAACACGAAAAACCCAACCCAAAGTCCCAGCGGCGGGTTTTGGTCGGGCGTCATCGGCAGGACCGAATCAATGATGTGCTGAAAGATGAAAGCCATGGCGATCTTGGAAACCGTGGCCGCCAAAATCGAAAACGATAGCAGAATTATGGCTCCGATTTTCTTGGAAATGGCTTCAGAAATCAAACTTTTGGATGTCATTTTTTAATCCCTGACCTTTCATTAATTTAACTTATCATACACTATAGCGGGTTTTTTGTCAAAGGTAAAGCGAAAACAATTGCATTTATAAAAGTCATGCATTATAATTAATTGTGAGGTCAATATGAGAATAGCCATTTATCCGGGATCCTTTGATCCCATTTCCAACGGTCATTTGGACATCATCGAGCGGGTCGCCAAGATCTTCGATAAGGTTTTTGTGCTGGTATCCCTTAATCCGTACAAAACTTATTTGTTTTCGGCGGAGGAAAGAGTGGGTCTGCTTAAATTTGCAACCAAACACATTGAAAACGTCGTGGTTGAAGCGAGCAATCAGCTGGTTTTGAATTATGCCCGCGAAAAAGGCGCCAAGGTCATCGTCCGGGGTTTAAGAAACACCCTCGATTACCAAAGCGAAATTACCCTCTTCCAATTCAACCGTTCCATTGATAAAGACATTGATACGTTCTTGCTTTTTCCTTCGGCGAACAACCTGTTTCTTTCATCGTCTTCGATCAAAGAACTGGCCCTGTTCGGCGGGGACATTTCCAAATATGTTCCGGCCGGATTGGCGGAAAAGATCGCAGCCAAAGTCCGAGCGGCCGGAAAAAGCGGCCAAAAACTATAAAAGCACACGCTAGTGTGCTTTTTTTCATGACAACAATAATATTAAAGGAACGTTGGTCTCATCCGCCGTAATTCCGGCGTGATGGGCTTTGAAAGAAAAACTGGCTTTCTCAACCTTTCCTTGGTAAATGATGGTTTTGCTTCCGGTGGCAATGCTTAAGAAGTCCCCCAAGAAGTCATCGACTTTCGGATGTTCGGACCCCGGTCCGAAAATCTGTTCGGAGCGAACTTCGGCTTTGCTAAGCAACCGGAAATCATCTCCCAATCTTTGCTTGAAAGCCGAAGCAAATTGGGCATGCATGCCTTCCTTCACCATGAAAGTCGTGCAACGGGGTTCAATGGAAGGCGGAATCTTAAGGCAATCAAACAATTCCGGGATGCTGCCGATGTCAATGTGTTCGGAGATATCAATGAGACCATGATCGGCGCTGATGATCACAAGCGTGTCTTTCAGATTCCCGAGCCGGTTTTCAATGGTGTTCTCCAGGCTCGCGATCGTTTCTCCCACTTCCGGACTGCCGGTTCCCAAAACATGCATGGAACTGTCGGGTTCAGGAAAATATGCATAAATGAATTTTTCCTCGTCGATCTTTGTCAGTTGCGCGATGGCGATGGCTTCTTCTTCAAAGTTCTTACCGTACAAGACTTCGTAATCCGGGCCGGCCTGAGGGATCATTTCCGGATGAACGACATATCGCTTGACCGCATCGTTGGTAGCGGCCTTGATCTTCGAAAAGACGTTTTCGTAAGCCAGAAGGTCTTTTCCGTTACCCGGGGCCAGCTTGATCTTTTCGCCGGTCAGGGAGTCGTTGTATGGGAAGATGTCGATGAAACGTTCAAATTCTTTAAAATAAAGGCTCCACCCCAGCCACCCATGTTCGATGGGTGCCAAACCGGAAGTCAGAGTATTGATGGCGGCCACAGTCGTCGGCGGAAACACCGCCGAAATGGTCGCGATTTGATGGCGGGCCAAGAACCCGTTGGGCCGATGGCGGCGGAGAATTTCCGCTCCCAAGCCGTCAAGAATTAAAAGGACGACGTTTTTCGGTCGTCTTTTTAAATATTGATCCAAGACCGCCAGGCGCGGATGATGATTGTTGTAGCCGTAATGGCCCAAAATCGAACTGATCAGCGCGAGCGATGATTTTTCGTAATCAATCATGGTTGATGTTCACCTTGGCCAATCCGCCCAGCGAAGTTTCCCGGTAAATGGCATTCAAATCTTTGCCGGTCTCTTTCAGGGAAATGACCACGCTGTCAAAATCAATGTAATGTTTGCCATCGGTCAGCAAGGCATAATTGGAAGAATCAATGGCCCGTTTCGCGGACAGGGCATTGCGTTCAATGCACGGAATTTGAACATATCCCAGAACCGGATCGCAGGTCATTCCCAAATGGTGTTCCAAAGCGATCTCGGCCGCGTATTCGATCTGCATGTTGCTTCCCCCGCGCAAATAGGTCAAAGCCGCGGCAGCCATGCTGCAAGCCGTGCCGATCTCCCCCTGACAGCCGACTTCGGCTCCCGAGATGGAGGCATTCTCCTTGACCAGATTTCCGAACAAGCCCCCGACCAACAAAGCTTTGGCGAGCGTTTCTTTATCAACGGTCTCGGTTTTGAAATAGGAATACAAAACTCCCGGAACCACTCCGCTCGATCCGCAGGTCGGAGCCGTCACGATGACCTCCCCGTCGGCGTTTTCTTCCGCGACCGCCAGACTGGCCGCAAAGACCAAAGTATTGAAATCGGTGGATTTTAGGTATTTTCCGTAAATGGAAGGCGCCCGTCTTCGGACTTTCAAAGGTCCCGGCAGTACTTCTTTGGTGCTCGCCAGCCCTCTTTCGACGGCTTCAAACATCGCGTCAATGATGTTCTTGGCCCATTCCAAGATATCCCGGTCTTCGGATTCATAAATGTAATCCAAAAAGCTGATCTTCTGAATGGTCAGATAACTCATGATGTCTTTCATGGTCTTGAAACGGTAAAAATGGTTGGGATGGGTATCCCGAGGTTCATTCAGTTCCTTTAAGGCTCCGCCACCAACCGAAAAAACTAACCATTCATCAGTTAAGGTTTCGTTAATGTAAGCGGAAAACTTCATCCCGTTGGGATGATATTCATAAAACAATTCCCCGAAAAAGCGGACTTCGGTCTTTTGTTCGCCCAGCGTTTTTTTGATGATCACATCGGCCAAATGGCCTCTTCCGGTCAAAGCCAGCGATCCATATAAATCAACGACGTATTTGTCTGCGTCCGGGTTTTTCTTCAAAAACTGTTCAGCCGCTCTTTGCGGCCCCATGGTATGGGAACTGGAAGGTCCGTTCCCGACTCGAAATAATTCTTTTTGCGTATCCATATTATCACCGGATTAATTATATCATGATTTTGGATTTTCAATGCATAATCTTGCATTTCCAAAGCGAATAAGGTAAAATAGAACCACTGCGAAAGCGAGGAAATCCATGAAAATAATCGGCGTTACTCCGCGGGTCTTAATCGAAGACGGAGTCCAAAAACAATTTGTGAATACCAGGTACTTAAATCAATTGACCAAAAGGAATTTTAATGCCATCATGCTGACGATGAACAACCCGAAACTTGAGGAAGTGCTCAAACTTTGCGACGGTTTTCTCATTACCGGCGGTTATGACATCGATCCGGAATATTACCATGAAGAAAATTCCGGAAAATCCAAGAACTGCATCCCCGAACTTGACGAGGTCGACCGCTTGGTCGTTACCTACGCCAAGGCTCACCAAATCCCGATTCTGGGCGTTTGCCGCGGGATCCAGGCCATCAACGTCTTTTTGGGCGGCGATCTGAACCAGGACATCGGAAACGGACACCGCAGCATTGACAGCGATCATGCGGTCCAAACCGTCAAAAACCATCTGCTTCATTTCGAAGACGAAATTCAGGTCAACAGCTATCATCACCAGACGCTGAAAAATCTGGCACCGGGGCTGAAGATCGTTGCAACCCATACCGACGGAACCATTGAAGCCGTCATCCACGAAACGCTTCCCATCATCGGAATTCAGTGGCATCCGGAAATTTTGGCCGACGAAAAAGAAAGCAAGATCATCTTCGATAAGTTCGCGGAGTTGGTCAATAAAAAATAGGAGATTTTTTCTCCTATTTTTTATACCCTTGGGGATGAGTTTTATGAAAATTCCAAGCGCTTTGGATGATGTCTTTGATGTCGTGTTTGGGCTTCCATCCCAGGATCTTGCCGATTTTTTCGCTGGAAGCGATCAGTTTGGCAGGATCTCCCGGTCTTCGGGCGGCGAATTGGTAGTTGATGTCCTGCTTGGTGACCTCAGTCGCGGTTTTGATGATCTCCATGACGGAATAACCGTTTTGGCTCCCCAGATTGAAGATTTGGCTCGGATGGCCTTTCATCAGGTATTCCGCGGCTTTAATGTGCGCATCAATGAGATCGGTCACATGAATGTAGTCGCGGATGCAAGTCCCGTCCTTGGTCGGATAATCGTTTCCGTACACGTTCAGGATCGGACGTTTCCCGGCCGCGACTTCCAGCACGATGGGGATCAGATGGGTTTCCGGGTTATGAACTTCGCCGATCTGGCCGCTGGCATCCGCCCCCGCTACATTGAAGTAACGAAGACTGACATATTTGAATCCATAACCGATTTCCGCCCAACCCATCATTTTTTCCATGAATAGTTTGGTTTCCCCGTAAGGATTGGTCGGGATGGTCGGGAATTCTTCGGTGATCGGCATTTTTTCATGTTCACCGTATACGGCGGCGCTTGAAGAAAAGACGATTTTTTTGACGTTGGCCCGGTTCATGGCCTGAAGCAGGACCAAAGTCCCGTGGGCATTGTTATCGAAATAATCAAGCGGTTTTTGAACTGATTCCCCAACCAGCGATTTGGCGCAAAAGTGAATGACCAGATCAATGTTTTCCTTTTGAAAAACCTCATCCAGGAATTTACTGTCGCGGATGTCGCCAACATACAATTTTTCGCCAACCGATTCGCGGTGTCCGGTCGACAGGTTGTCGAGGACCACGACTTCATAACCCAAGTTGGCCATCATGCGAACGCAATGGCTTCCGATGTAGCCGGCTCCCCCGGCGATCAATACTTTCATAGTCCGTCCTCCTTCATTTTACCAGCAGTTGGTGACATGTTCGGCGAACCCGACCAAGTCATGAATCTCGAGGGTTTTTCCGTCCACGACCAAAGTTCCG
>Ga0247841_10009641_pt1 | contig 13444 bp, 17 predicted proteins | sample LaCruzMarch2015__2_FD_192410 | JGI IMG/M metagenome (GOLD analysis project Ga0247841, IMG submission 192410) | Freshwater microbial communities from meromictic Lake La Cruz, Castile-La Mancha, Spain - LaCruzMarch2015_18m | ecosystem: Environmental > Aquatic > Freshwater > Lake | place: Spain...
CTCACACTTTGAAAAACCGAAAAACAGGAGAAACCATTGAAACTGAAACCACAATTGAGGATCTAAAACTTAAAGAGGTAATCGATTATTTACGAGTAGTGGGACACTAAATGTCCTAAGTCAGGAAATAAATATCGTGTTAAAAATTCTCAAGAAGGATTTATACCTGTCTCATATTTAACCGTAGATGCTCCAAGCACTTTTAGAAACTCGTCAGATTGCTTATCAGTAGTCAGTAGAGGACTTTGTTTTGTCTTAGATCCAAAATAAGTCAATATTGTCTTGAATCATCTTCATAAATTCTAAATATTACCATAAATTCTATAACCTAGTAGGTTCTTACCATAAATTCTATAACCTGGCAGGTTCTGCCATAACTTGAAAAACCTGACAGGTTCTTATCATGTAAACTGACCTCAAACCTGCCAGGTTATCTGCGTTCCAAACATACCAGGTTATTGCATTTTTGATAAGGTTATGTTATTCTATAAAAAGAATATTTTGAAAATCGTATTAATTTCTTTATTTGATTATTTTTTAATTTAATTATTTTATCGTATGGCTCCACTTCCCAAACGAAAACATTCAAACGCTCGTAAAGGACGACGCATGCAGGATCGTCAAAAATTGCAACCTCAACTGGTTGTTTGTAAAAACTGCATGAAAAAGAAACTACCGCATCAGCTTTGTAAAGCATGCAAAAAATAATTTTAAATTTTTATCCGCCAACTGGCGGACAATTTTTAATATTAAATTCGAAAATTTCAATATATTTAATAAAAATTTTGAATTTCAAATTTTAAATTGAATATTATGGATCTTCGTCATCAAAAACGGATTAAATTATTGGAACAGCTATATTCACATAGCTTCAATCAACCTCAACATAAAAGTTCCAAAAGTTTGATTACTGATATCACCCTTAACTTAAGCGCAATTGACGCACTGATCAAAACCATCGCCCCACGTTTTCCAATTGATAAAATGGCAAAGATTGATCTTGCAATCATCCGTTTAGCCATTTATGAACTTGTTTTTCAAAAAACGCAACCCGAAAAAGTAATAATAAATGAAGCCATTGATTTGGCGAAGGAATTTGGATCAGATAAGTCGTATTCGTTTATTAACGGAGTTTTGTCTAATTTTTATAAAAAAAATGAAACAGCCAAGCCTGCTTGAAAACAAAATCGGAATTATATTTAAAGATAAGAGTCTACTAAACAATATTTTTATTCATCGCTCATATTTGAATGAAAATAAAAGATTAAAACTTTTGTCAAACGAGAAACTTGAATTTTTAGGTGACAGTGTATTGTCCTTGATTACATCAATACACCTATATAAAACATATAAAAATCTTGAAGAAGGGGATTATACTGACATCAAATCAGCAATTGTGCGCACTGAAAGTCTGGCAACCGCAGCAAGAAAACTTGAGCTAGGAGAATATTTATATTTGTCACACGGAGAAGAAAAAGGAGTGGGAAGGGATAATACCAATATTGTTGCCGATTGTTTTGAAGCTCTGATCGGTGCAATTTTTCTGGATCAGGGATTTGATAAAACTTATATTTTTGTTAATAAATATCTCTTTTCTGATCGACTTGACTATATTGTTAAAAATAAACTATATTTAAGTCCGAAAAGCAGACTTCAGGAAACGGCACAAATCAGGTTTCATACACTTCCTGTTTATCAAGTTATTAGACAAGTTGGACCGGATCATAAAAAATTATTCACGATTAAAGTGTTTATCAATTCCAAACCGTATGGCCAGGCAAGTGGTATGTCAAAAAAAGATGCAGAAGAAAATTCGGCAAAAATTACACTGGATATGTTAAAATAATTTGGTATACTTTTTACTTATGGCAATTACTTTAAGATTAACCAGATTTGGAAAACGCGGTTTTGCAACTTATCGGATTATTGCAATCGATAAGAGAAAAAAACGTGATACACAGTATGTTGAAAAAATCGGATCATACAATCCTCATCTTGATAAAAAGACTGCGCTTGTGATAAATAAAGAACGACTGGAATATTGGCGTAGTAAAGGAGCACAAACCTCTGAAGGTTTTGCTAAACTGGTCAAATTCTTCAAGGTATAACTTGCCAAAAATTATTAACCTTGCAGGTTCTTATCAAATAAATTGATATCAAACCTGCCAGGCTATAGTCCCTGAAAGGGATTATTCAATTTATGGCTCAAACGGATTATCTTTAGTCTCATATTCAACATCTGCATCAGGAGTTGCTTCCGGATTTACAGTATTCAATTTTATTTTTGATAGAATATCCTTAACTCTGTTTTGTTCAGCTTTAGTAATTTTAAAAACCTGCTCATTTAAAGGAACAAATTCTTTCGTATAAAAATTTAGTAAAATTTTTGCTTTACCTGTGGAGTCAGATTTCCAATTAATATTAGGAATTGATACCAACCGACCTCCGGAAAACTGATACAAATCAAGAAATTTCATAAAACTTACTTGATCTTCTAAATATGTGATCATAATGCTGGTTTTTTCAGTATTAGCTCTGCCTAAAGAAACCGCATACTCATTAATAATCAATCCACTTTCCTGTGACAGTTTTTGAAGTGTATAAATAATTGAAAAAAAATCTTCGCTTTCAGGAACTAACATGCCCAATACTTGATTATATTTTTCGAAATTGTTATTTTCGTTTATAGTTTTAACATTATCTAATATCGTATCTCTTCTGTTTTTAAGCACTGAAACTTCTTCACTAAGCTTGTTGTTTTTATCTTTTAAAATTTGTAAATTACTGAAGGAAAATATTGTCATAAATAAAATTATTATGAAAACAACCAATCCAACAAGAACGACGGTTTCTTTGCTATTCTTAATAGTTTTAAAATCAATTCTTACAATAAAATTTGTTTTCATTTTAAACTTCCGGAAAATACTAATGAATATGATTTGTTGCCTTCATATGAAAAATCACTGACATTAAGTACATTAAATAACTTAATATACTTAGGAGTAGTAATATTATTGATATAGTCCGCAAACTTTTCAAAACTCTCCAAATATATTCTAAAAGTAAAGTTTTTTTTATTATCAATTGATAATTCTTTAATTATTGAACTTGTTGAAGCTTCACTAAAACTATCTTTTAATAAAAAATACAGAGGTTTAAAATCTGCATTTTCTTTACTGTAGGCTTCAAACTGATCTGATTTAACTTTAAAGTAGTTTATTTTTGCTTCGTTATCTTTTTGTGAAATTATATCTTCCAATAAAGTTTTTTTTTGTTGTAATAAATCGTTATTTATTTTTGTCACCTTAAAAAGCCTTCCGTTAATAAAAACAAAAATGATAAATGAAATTACTGCCCCAACTAACGCAATATTTCGAATGAATAAATAAATCGAAGGGATCGATGATTTTTTTCTATGTCTTAATAAATTAATTGTTTTTTTCATTATATTTGACCGCCAATATTTGAAACAAACGAGGATAGCTCAGATTCAAAGGCAGACTTGATGGGATTGTTGACAATATTTTGCGTTAAATTCAAAGAAGTGGTTGGAAGCTTAAGAACATCTTCAATTTTCCCAACAATTCCTTTGATATAACTATCGTAATTAAATATCACTATTTTTTTAATATCTAATTGATAATTATTTTTTCCAAGTAAGATTCCTTTTTCAATTTGTGCTGTCAATTCCGTCGAGAGTGGTTCAAGTAGTGGTTTTAAGTTAACAGATGCCGAATAATCAAAACCGATTTCTTTAAGCATACTAAAGGCCTTATTTTCATCAATTCCCAGGTTAACGATCAAATCTCGAATAAAAATATTTAAACCATATTGAAAGGTACGGTTGTTAATTATCAAGTGATCGTTCCCCCGCAAAATATATAAGGAACTATTCGAATAACCTAAGTTGAATATCAAAGTATCGTCTTTATCTTCAGGTTTAAAAAATTGAGAAGGTAAATTAATAAAAGAACTTAATTCATTTTTTAAAAAGATCGGGTTTAAACCGGCCGTTGTGACGGTTTTATCGATTTTATCAACTAATATTTTCGGTGCGGCAACAATTAAGATTAATAATCTTCTCGTTTCAAGATTTTCTTTGAGAATTTCGATATCCAAACTAACTTCTTCAATTGGCATTGGAACAAATTGATCAGCCTGATATCTGATAGCAGAAAGTAACTCTTTTTCGTTTAATTTTGGCATCTCGATTATTTGTGAATATGTTTGTCCATCAGGAATAATCACTCCTACGTCTTTTTTCTTAATTTTTAAATTATTAGCCAATGTTTCTATTAATTTAGCTTGCGTTTCTAATATTTGAGCATTAACTGAAGAAAAATAATCTTTTGTGGTGAAATCATAACCTGCAGATAACAAGGTCAATTTTTCTTTTTTGATATCAGCATCAATAACACGAGTATGTTTTTCTCCAATCTCAACTGTAAAAAAATTATCTGCCATATTTTCAGTATGAATGATGTGTCAATTTAAGTCAAGGGATAGAAATCAAAGTCTCAATGAACAATGTTCAATTTTCAATAAATGATCAATAACCAAATGTTCAATTCGTATTAATTGATTATTGGTAACTGAAATTTGATAATTGATTGATCATTGATTATTGATAATTGAATATTTGCATTAATACGTCCTCAATTTAAAGCTTCCTTGATAGTTGAAATATGCTTTATCTTCTACACGTGTAGAGATTGTGTCATACTCAATCCGAAAATTTACTGAAATTATTGCCGGTGAATATTTATTCGCATCTTTTTTACAAGAGATAAAAGGAATCGTAGGTATTAAAGGAGGGACTTCTATTTTATTAATTTTTACGTTCGAAGAATTAAGAGTCACATCGCCAAAAGTTGATGATTGAGAACTAATGTTGTTTGCGTTTAGTACATATTTAAACCAGTTATTAAAATCTGTTTTACCTGAAATAAAAGATTTACCTTTATCAATAATATAAAAAATGCTTCCATCGTTACTTGATACGTTTCCACAAGTGAAAACTGGATTAATATCGTAGTCAGTGTTTGGTTCTACTATGGTGGGAGGGTCATCAATAATCACTCCAATTGCATTATTTTTTATTTGGTTGCTGATATGGTTAAAAATAAAATCCCCTTCTTGCTTGATAACCTTCAACCGTTGAATTTTTGCCTGTTGATTCATTAATACAAATACAATGCTGAATATGACAGGTAGGACTAATCCAATCACTGCCATAGAGACGATGACTTCGATTAGGGTAAAGCTAAAGCGTCTAATTTTTTTCATTTTATTATTTTATTATTTAATTATTTGATTATTCATTTATTTTGGTTATCTTTCCCAAATTCCCAGAATTGTTTCAATTTGAACAGACTGCAAATTTACATCACTACCTTCCGGCCATTCAACTATTACTTTAAATGTTTTTTGAACCACGTCAGTTTCAACTGAAACGCTATTGGTTTGAACTAATTCACGATTAAAAATTTTATTTGGCGCCTCTCCTAATTTCAAGGTTGGAGAACAGGCGGTTACTCCAACAATCGGAGACTGGTTAAAGCACTCGCTTGAAACAAGCGCTTCCCAGTCTCTTTCTTTTTCCGCGCGTATCCATTCAAGCAGTTCCTCTGCATAACGAGCAGCAATAATCCTGTGTTCATTTGCTTTCATGCTGCGCAGTAAAAACGTTGTGATTGCGGCGGCAGATACAAAAAAAGTCGAAATTATAGCGCAAAATATCAAAACTTCGAGCAAAGTGAAAGCTACTCTGGACCTACTCATTGTTAAATTGTTAAATTGTTAAATTGCTTAGCCAAGTTTTACCGCTTCTGACGTGATTTGATTTATTTTTATTATCAATTTATGGATCACACTTTGCGCATGGGATTTCTTTAATTACTCCGGCGGAATTTATATCTATTTTACAACAACGGTTTGGAGTCGTGTTATTTTTTAGTTCAATTGTTATTGGCGTCGTTTCTTCCAACAACCGAGGATAGAAATAAACAGGAGTTTCTGATGCTGGAAAACGAATAGTAATTTCATTTGATTGAATAGTGTAGGTTACTTTTTTCGGAATACTATTAACGCAAGTTGGGAAAAACTCATATGACTTTGTAAGAGGTTGTATTTTAAATATATAATTTTCTATCCTGTCATTATTATCATTGCATTGAGTGATATCAGTAATCATGGCTTTTTTTCTTGCCAGCCCAATCATATCTGCCATTTTGCGTGTCTCTGCTTTTAACTGTTGGTCAGATTGTTGACGATGAAAATTTGCAAATCCCATTGAAGTGACAACAGCAATGATTGCGGTGACAACAATAATTTCGATTAGTGTGAAGGATGAATTACTTTTTACCATAGGGACCTAGGCAATAACAGTTAGTTGCGAGTGAACAACCAGAGCCAGTACAGGTCGGATTACCTATTTCCAATTGCGTTGAAAGAGTATAATCAGCCCCACTTGAATCATATTGATATGGCGCGTTAGTCTTTGGATCAGTAATAGCTGTTTCTAAATACTTAACCGGAGCAATCAATGCAGATAAACCTGCCGCAGTTAATGGATAACTACTATTAACGTCATTACTACGATACATTTCCAGTGCAGAGCGGATTTGCTCGAGATCAGCCTTGCGCCGAGCATCACGGGAAATTTTCCCCATTGTGCTGTATGCAGTTGCACCGGCTGCCATTAAAATTCCAATAATTGTGCAAACAACTAAAATTTCAATTAATGTAAAGGCTAATAATTTTTTTTTCATTACTCCAGTTTATAATTTTTTAATTTAAAACCCTAACTCCTAACTACTAGCTACTAATTACTATCTTTATTGTTGATTTTTTAAACAATACGGCGCCGTCTCTGTTTCTAACCCCATTGTTGCTGTCTGTGTTGGTGCGCAAATTAAATAATAATCAGTTCCACCGGTCATATTGTAATATGTTTTTGATTTCGGATCTTTTGGTAAATCTACAGTATTTAAAATTACAATAGAGGGAGCAGGACAAATTAAAGTTGGAACTAAGCTTCCGTTGGGATCAGTCTGTGCAACAGGATAGCTAGTATTACATACAGAATAATATTGCTCCAGTGCATTTTGAATTATACGTAGATCAGTTTTTCGTTTGGAATCACGGGCTTTTTTTTGGGCAGTTGAAAACGAGGCAGTCCCCATTCCAATCATAATCGCAATAATACCAATAACAACAAGCATTTCAAGTAAAGTAAAACCCTTTGTTAGTTTTAACATATTTATGGTTCGGTTAATGTATAATTTTTTCCTGTTCCGTCATTACATTTATAATATATACTATCGCAGTTACCCACAACACCGTCTGCATCACCTAAATTTTCCAAACAAGTACACAATGTATATTGATAATTATCAGTATCGGTGCTTGAATAGTAATAAGCTCCATTCAAATCAACTCTATTTGGGTCCCGAAGAACTTTTTTCATGTAGACTACTTTGTCAGCAGCGCAAGTTGAACCAAACCCTAATCCAATTTGCACTGTGTCGTTATACCAGCAAATGCTTGCTGCTTCTTTCATTTTATCAAATAAACCGTTTGTTGGATACTTTCCATAGTCTAACTTATACATTTCTAAAACATTCTGCAATTGTTTAAGGTCGTTTTTTCTTTGAATATCACGGGCACGTTCACGCGCTGCCATAAAGTTTGGAACAGCAAATGCGGTGAGAATGCCGATTATAGCGATGACAACGACTAATTCAATTAAAGTAAAAGCCTTTATAGACTGTTTCATTGTTAAACTGTTAAACTGTTAAACTGTTAAATTGCTTTAAAGCCACGAATGACCGAATCAGACTCGATCGCGACGTCACTATTCTATTCTCTATCTTCTTACTTCTGTTGTCTGTCTTCTGATTTATCCGATTTAACTAACTATTAATAACAGTATAAATAAAAATTAGTAAACTGTCTATAGTCAATTGCAAATTACAATTAATTGATCCAAGTGCTTTTTGATAGCTAAATGTTTTTTTAATAATTTTTATTTTTTGGTTTTGATTTAAATTGTCTTTATTTGATAAATAAAACTGTAAATCCGATAGAAAATTATTGATAAACTCAAGGCTTGGATTAGTAAACTCTTTTTCGTTTAAAAATGCAAGGCTTTTCAGTTTTGATTGTGAAATTATCAGTTCTATAATTTTTTTCGTTTTGTCATCAAGAACTTTAAGCTTTTGGTTCAGGTTAATTATTTTTACCCTTGATTGAACTGTCTCAATAATTTTATTAAGATTTTGAGCTTGAAGAATAAACTGCGAATTTTTTGTTTTTTCCTCCAAAACCTTTAATATTGCGTTTTGCGTTAGACTCTTGGCAGAATCAAAATTCTTTATGACAATCATTCTCCTTTGTTTACTTTGATGTTTGATTATTCCATATATTGATCTGATTTGATCAATGGTTATTTCATTTTTTTCCGGCTCAATTGTATTAACTTCTAAAAATTCAGTTAACCCTTCAAGATAATTTTTAAACTCCCTGTCAGAGTTGGTGATGATTAATAGGGGAATGGTCAAATTATTCATATAATTAATCTTGATCAAAAATAATGGCAGATGTTAAATTAAATAATCAATATTCAATCATCCGAAAAATTATCAATAACCAACTCTCAATGATCAATAAATTATCAATGATCAAATAATCATTTATTTTATTTGCTCGTTATTTATTGATAATTGAACATTAAGACTTTATTTTTCATTGATTAATAATTGAAAATTGGCCATTGATAATTATCTCTCTTTAATCTCAAAGCGAATTTTAGAATTAATAACTTTCGATAAAATCATACATTGCTTTTTATTATAAATATCATTATATTAAAAATATGGTTATTCCTCCAAAACAATTTTTAAATATTCTTGTTGGTAATCATATTATCAACCAATTGGAAGCTGATAAATTTGAGATTGGTTGTTTACAAAACAATCTTACCATTGATCAATATTTATTACAATTTTCGTCCATCAAAAGGGAAGATATTTTAAAAACAAAAGCAAAAATATTAAATATTCCGTATATCGATATTGCATCTGCTGCAATTGACCCACAAGCGCTAACAATGATTCCTGAAGCAGTATCACGACGTTTTACAATTATTCCTTATAACTATGATCAAAAAAACGAAACTTTATATCTTGCGTCAATAAGCCCATCTGATACGACAATTGTTAATTTTATTGAGAAAAAGACAAATAAACGTACAGTTTTTGCACTAGCTTTTGAAAAAGATATTATCAACGCAATTGATATTTCATACTCAAGAGGCCTGTCACCGGAAATTCATCAGGCACTTGAAGAAGTATCTTCAATGGAGCAAAAACAAAAAGCTTCTGACACAACCTCAATTACCGAAGCACCGATCGCAAAAATTGTTGATACAATTTTGGAATTTGCATTGAAAAGCCGAACGTCAGATGTCCATATTGAACCATCGGAAAGTCAAACCCGTGTACGGTATCGAATCGATGGTATTTTACAGGCAAAATTAATGCTTCCAAAATCGATCCACGATTCCCTGGTTTCAAGAATTAAAATTCTATCTCAACTTAAAATTGATGAAAGACGAATCCCTCAAGACGGACGTTTTGAATTTTCACTGGGAAACGATACGGTTGATTTACGTGTTTCCACGCTACCAACGGTTAACGGTGAAAAAGTAGTAATGCGTTTATTAAAAAAAAGCGGTGGTTTGCCCTCATTAACTGAATTAGGCTTGAGAGGGCCGCAGTTTAAAGATTTAGAAGAAGCAATCAGCAAACCATATGGAATTATTCTTGTCACCGGTCCAACCGGTTCAGGAAAAACAACAACGTTATACTCAATTCTTACAAATTTGAATAAACCAAGCGTCAACATTGTTACACTTGAGGATCCGGTTGAATATCAGATTCCTGGTTTAAATCAAGTTCAGATCAATGTCCAAGCCGGTCTCACCTTTGCTAACGGACTACGGTCTTTTTTACGGCAAGATCCCAATATTATTTTAGTCGGAGAAATTCGTGATAAAGAAACCACTCAACTGGCAATTCAAGCTGCTCTAACCGGTCATTTAGTTTTTTCCACACTGCATACAAACGACTCCGCCACTGCCATCCCCCGTTTAATTGATCTAGGTGGTGAACCATTCTTGATTGCGTCAGTTTTAAATGCATCTGTTGCCCAAAGAATTGCCAGAAAAATTTGTGAACACTGCAAAACCAGTTATGAACCGCCTCAACTGTTAAAAGATAATATTATTGCTGTTTTGGGTGATTTAATACCTGATAATATAAAGACCAATCAAACATTACTTAAACTGTTTAAAGGGACCGGTTGTTCCGAATGCAACTATACCGGTTACCGCGGACGTGTAGCAATTTTTGAGGTGTTGAAAATTTCCGGACAAATCAATAGAATGATATTAAAACAAGCATCAGCGAGAGAAATTGTCGAACAGTCAAAAAAAGAAGGAATGATTATCATGAAACAAGACGGATATTTAAAAGCGCTCGAGGGAATTACGACGATTGAGGAAGTTTTAAGAATTGCAGAGGTTTAAAGTAAACAATAATAAACAAATTTTCAATGACCAATGATCCAAAAAATTATCAATAATCAACGCTCAATGATCAATGAATTATCAATGATCAAATGATCATTTTCTTTTATTTACTCATTATTTATTGATTATTGAACATTGAGACTTTTGTTTTTCTTTGATTGATAATTGAAAATTGATTATTGACAATTAATTTATATATTTACAAATATGACCATCCAAGAACTGTTTCAAATCACAATCGATAAAAATGCTTCTGATTTACATTTAATTCCTGACTATTATCCAACCATTCGAATAAATAATCGTTTGTTTCCTCTTCGAACATATTCTTTAATTACTTCGGAACTATCGGAAAAAATGATAAACGAACTTTTAACAACCGAACAGAAGAAAATCTTGGCAGAAAATAAAGAAATTGATTTTGGATATGCATTTAATAAAGACAGATTTAGAGCAAATATATATACTGCTAAAAATAAATTAGCCGCCTCATTTCGCTTGATTCCTTCAATTATTAAAACAGTCGATGAACTAAAACTTCCCGCAATCTTTCATACTTTTGCAAAATATAATCAAGGCCTTGTCTTAATTACAGGACCAGCCGGTGAAGGAAAATCCACTTCTCTTGCCGCCATTATCAACGAAGTTAACCTCACCTCTGATAAGCATATTCTTACAGTTGAGGACCCGATTGAGTTTGTCTATCCACAAGCAAAATCAATTATCTCCCAACGGGAACTTTATCAGGACACGCTCTCGTGGACAGCAGCATTGAAATCCTCAATGCGTGAGGATCCGAATGTTATTCTAATCGGAGAAATGCGTGACTTTGACACTGTGCAAGCCGCAATCACACTGGCTGAAACCGGACATTTGGTTTTTTCGACTCTTCACACCAGTTCCGCTTCTGAAACAATTGATAGAATCATTGACATTTTTCCATCTCATCAGCAGAATCAAATCAAAGGACAGCTGGCAACGGCTTTAAAGGCCGTTGTTGCTCAAAGACTCTTACCAACCGCTGACAATAATGCCCGTGTGGCTGCAGTTGAAATTCTGATCAGCAACCCTGCGGTATCCTCAATTATTCGTGAAGGAAAGAGTTTTTTATTAGAAAACGTATTGACTACCAGTGAAGTAGAAGGGATGATTTCTTTTGAGAAATATTTATTACAGTTAATTAAGTCGGGGACTATTACTAAAGAAACTGCTTTTGAATTTGCAATTCGACCGCGTCAATTACAAAAAATGATGACATAAGATGATTTTCAAATATAAAGCTTTAAAAAATAACAAGATCATTGAAGGAAAAATTGAGTCTCACTCAAGCGGTGACGTGGTTAACTATCTTCGGAATAATGATTTTTTTCCAATAAATATTACTGCGGTTGAGAACAAGAACTCTTTGAATAATCTTTTTGTCAAGGTAGGTTTCAGTGACATTGTCGATTTTACAAGACAACTGGCAATCATGTTAAACGCCGGGCTAACTTTAATTGACTGCTTTGATATTTTAAAAAAACAAACAACTAATTTCGCATTATTAAAAATGATTACTGATATTGATAAAGAAATTCGCGGTGGTCAAACACTATCTTCTGCATTACTTAAATATCGAGGTTCTTTTTCTAATTTATATATTGCACTTGTCCGTTCCGGAGAAGCATCTGGTAAGTTGAGTGAGATCTTACTGAAATTAGCAAATAATTTGGAAAAACAACGGGAATTTAAAGGAAAAATTAAAGGTGCTTTAATTTATCCGGCAATTGTTATTGTGGGAATGATTGGTGTGATGTTTATCATGATCACTTTTGTAATTCCAAAACTTTTAGTTTTGTATAAGGATTTTAATGTTGAGTTACCGATGAGCACACAGATACTAATGTTTGTATCAAATTTTTGTGTGCGTTTCTGGCCGATAATTATTGGTGCGGTTTTCTTTGGAGTTAACGCTTTTAGGATATATATAAAAACAAAAAAGGGAAAACTGCAGTATGACTCCTTTCTTTTTAAACTTCCTGTATTTGGCAATGTTGTTAAAATTTCTTCATTAGTTGATGCAACCCGGACTTTATCTATTCTGATTAGTTCCGGTGTTTCAATTCTTGACGCTTTACAGATTATTATGGAAACATCAGATAATATGGTCTATCAAATTGCCTTTCAAAACATCTATAAGCAAGTGGAAAAGGGACTTTCTTTGGGAAAAGCTATGACAAATGAAAAAGTTTTTCCACCAATTTTAATTCAAATGACAACAGTGGGGGAGCAAACCGGACATTTAGATGATACATTGGGAAGATTGTCAACATATTTTGAAATGGAGTCGGAAATGGCAACAAAAACCATGACCACTTTGATTGAACCATTAATCTTAGTATTTCTCGGACTTGGGGTGGGATTTTTGGTAACGTCCGTAATCACGCCAATATATAATCTGACAAGCTCATTTAAGTAGAAAACTTATGATACGAATAAAACAACTTCATGCGAATGATGCGAATATACGAATAAAAAACTGTTAATTTAATAAATTGTTAAACTGTTAAAAAATGTCATTGCGAGGAATCCCGCTTAGCGGGATGACGAAGCAATCCCGTTAAGATAGAGCGTCCTATTGGTAACGGGATCGCCACGTTCCGCCTTTGGCGGGGCTCGCGATGACAAAAATTCGCATATTCGTAGGATTCGTATTGTCTCGTTTTATTCGTATCTCATATTCGTATCTGAGTTTCTCAAATTAGTGTCCTGATTGAAGTTTATCGAGTAAATTGTGGATAACCGGAGAAACGTTTTCTGGCACTGAGTATTCTTTACCATTGAGTGTTATGACTCCTGATTTGATCGGACGTA
>Ga0247841_10009642_pt1 | contig 13443 bp, 10 predicted proteins | sample LaCruzMarch2015__2_FD_192410 | JGI IMG/M metagenome (GOLD analysis project Ga0247841, IMG submission 192410) | Freshwater microbial communities from meromictic Lake La Cruz, Castile-La Mancha, Spain - LaCruzMarch2015_18m | ecosystem: Environmental > Aquatic > Freshwater > Lake | place: Spain...
ACAGGAATCGTCAGCTGGGGAGAAGAGAATGTATCATTACTGACTTTTCTGTCAAATTTGAAATTAAAATTAGAAATATCTATCGTCAAGGTTTTTTCTGAATCTTTAAAGGTAGCAATTTTACCGTCTAATTGATGTTTGACTATCCCTGTATCAAAACCAAAGCTCTTGGCTATCAAATATATCTTTTCGCTATAACCAAATCGTGGGTTATTCTGAGGCAAAAAATATACTTTTGCCGTATCAGTTGCGGTCACAGGATGGCCTTCAATTGTGTCTAAAGTAAATTTGAATCCAGCGCTAGATGATGAATTAGGTATTTCCGGAAGACTAACTTTACCAAAAATTGGATTAGTATATATCGTTACGGTTTTATTAGCATCTAGGTAGATCATTGTTAATTTAATTGAATAAAAAAATATTAAAAAAACAAGACATGATAAAATAAAATAGGGAAGGTATTTTCTGAAATAATATGACAGCTCAGTTAAGGACATATATTCATATTACCGTCTTCAGCGATCTCAGTCAACATATTATTGAATCACTCCCTGCAGCATTCAAATATCTTAACAATTGTTTTATTGATCTGTTTTAACAAATCATTCTTAAGATAGTCAACCAATTCTTTAAATATTTTTCTAAATTCCATAAATAGATTCGTTCACTACAATTAATTAATTAATTGTAGTGGATTAATGTATCAACTGAAAGACTAGAGATAATATTATTAATATAATTATTGGAATAATGATCTTTTGGTAGCTGAAGATTGCCTTCCCTTTGTTGATCATCCTAGAAACTTTATCTATAATAATGGACAAAAAAACCGTTAACGCGCCTATTAACAAAATATCGCTTACTCCTAATTTTTTAGCTACAAATAATCCACCCACTATTGTAATTGCACATGCTGGACACATAAGTTTATTATATAATTGATTTCGTAATTTGTCGGGGTGGCGAAATGTTCAACTGATTGTTTTTGAAAGAGTAAAGATAGGGCGAATGGCGAAATGGTATACGCGTAGTCTTGAGGAGGCTATGGGGCAACCCGTGGGAGTTCAAGTCTCCCTTCGCCCACTTTTAGTTTCCCACTTCTGGGACTAACTGTCAGTAATCCAAATAAATCGGAAACTGACAGTTGAGCAAGTCCTCTCCCCGACACTCACTTTCGCTGTATCGTATAGACGTAAGGATAATACAAAAATAAAGCTGGTGGATCATCTTGAATTATCTTCTGAAACTCTTGATAAAACTTACTTCTTTCTTCAATATTTATTGAGGATCTGCCGTCTTCCAATAGCTTGTCGATCTTAACATTTTGATAATTACTGATATTTCCACCTTTTTGGACCTGAGTTGAATGCCAAAAATAATACTGGTCAGGATCTTGAGGGATTTTCCAGAACACTAAAAGTAAATCAAAATTATCTGGGTGTTCGTACGAGATCATGTTAATATCAACCTTCAATCCAGTTTTCTTTATTTCTCCAGCAATACTATCAGCTGCGTCATAATAATCATAAGATGTTAGTAAATTTAATTGAGCAGATTCGGTTGATGTGATCTCGTTTTTAATAATCTTTGTCGCCGTATCTATATCATAGCTGTTTGTTTTTAGATTAGGCTCATAAGCCCAAGATGTTGGAACAATTGGACCCCGGGCAATTTCTCCTGACTCAGCCAGTTTTTGATAATCTATCATCATGGAAAAAGCATCTTTAACATCCTTATTAGAAAATAATTTTTCTTTATTATTAAAAAATAAAGTTAATAAACGGGTATAGTCAACAGATTTGATTATTTGGCTATTTTTCCAACCTAAAAAGGTATCAGCGACCGACTTTTTTGTTAGGGTCATCTTATTAATTTCTCCTTTTTTGTAGGCAGTCACCAAATCAGATTCATTACTGTAAAACTTATATTTTATTGTCAATTGATCTTTAGTATTGGGTACAAGAGTTAAATCAACTAAATAACCACTTTGCATCTTATATTTACCTAATTTATAAAAACCTGCTATACCTATCAACGGCGGACGAATCAATGGTTTGCTTAAGTACGTTGGAAAAATATTTAATGGCTTATTTAGGTAAAAATCTAATATATTTTTATCGACTACCTTTATTTTTACATCAGTAAACTCATAATTGACATCTGAAGCTGTAAATTTTTTGTCATCATTCCAAAGTAAGTTATTTTTTAAGTAAAACCTATATTGCTTTCCTCCATCTTTAACTTCCCAAGAATTCGCTAAAACTGGAATAATTTCACCTTTTTCGTTAATTGCTACCAAACCATTGGAGACTTTTGTCATTATTTCATCAGGTAGATTTGTGAAATCATAGTTTCCAACCAAACCGATTGACTCCTGTTTATTAAAGATCAATTTTAAATATGGAGAGACAGACAAAAAACCGATCAAACTAATAAATCCGATAAAAAAACTCATCAAAATTAACCGCGAGTATTTTTTAATAAACTCTAAAAATAACCAATAGTAATATCGAAAGGCTTTTCTGTTCATTTAACAAAAAGATTTATCAAGGAAACCACTAAAAAAATAACAATAAAAATTGTTGTTAGCCAGAGAATTATTTTTTCCATTCCCCGTCTTGTTTGGAACATCTCTCCGCCGCCACCCCATGCACTACCTAGACCTGCCCCTCTTCCTTGAACTAAAATAAATATAACTATCAAAACACTGAAAATGATATTGAGAATTAAAAGAATATTCTTCATATTATTTTTTCTAATAAATTAATAATTGTTGAAATCGAAAAGGAAGAAATAAAAATATTTGTTAAACTGGAAACTTTAATTTCACCTAATGTTATTCCTAGCAATTTTCCTCCTGAAAAAACCCATTCGTTGATCTTGATCAAATTGAAGTGGTTTAAAAGAAAATAAAATATTATTGCGTAAAAAATTACCGAAACTAAACCAAGTGTAAGAATATTAAGCGGCAATAAAATTAATTTACTTACGGGAACTATCAGGTAATATACTATAGTTATTACTAACGCTGCTTTTATATAGATCATTGGGTCCGATTTAACAACAAAACCCTTGTTCCAAAGCGCTGTTAAAAATATCGCTACTCCTGAGAAGATCAGCATTCTAAATATTTTTTTCATAAGATTACTTACTTCACATTATATCAAAAAGTCCTTGCTTCTTAAAAACAGATGATATTTGCGGGCAAAGCGATGTGACTCATCTCGGAGCAGCCTGATGACGTTCAGAACTTTACTATCATTTTTTAAAAATAAATTCGGAAAGCCTTCGACCCCCACGATAACTCTGTCAGGATTTTTGGCTATGCCTATCAAAGGGATCGACACCTTATTTGTATCAAAAATTTTTAGAACAGCTTTGATTTGCGGACGCCCCCCATCAATAATTATTAGATCGGGTTTCGGCCATTTTTGTAAAATCCTTCTACTCATAACCTCCTTTAAACGGTCGAAATCTGATCTTAAGCCTATCTGTTTAATTTTAAATTTACGATATTCTTTTTTGTCTATTTGATTATTTTTCATAACCACCATTGAACCGACTGATTGTTTTAATCCCAGGTTGCTGATGTCATATGTTTCTATACGATCAAGTTTTATTAAAGAAGGATAATAATTTTTTAGAAGAAGCAACATTTCATTTAATTTGTTTTCATTATTGTTTAAAAAAAACTCTGAGTCATCTTTTAGATTTAATAATCTGTCAAATCTAAAAATTTTATTTCGAATTACAATTGCCTGTTCAAATTGATCACTTTTTATTAAAACATTCAATTGTTGATTAAGATCTTTGATTATTTTTTTTACATTTCCATTCAATATAGAAATAACCTGCCTGATATTTTTTTTATATTGATTTTTTTCCGATGTGTTTTTGATCTCATTAGGACAAGGATTGCATAGACCGATTTTTGAATAAAAACAAGCCTTTTTACTCATTTTTTTTTGAGTGCAAAACGGTATTATCCGCCTGATGTCGTTGATGATCTTCTCAACCATTCTGACTGATGAAAATGGACCAAAATACAGACTTTCTTTACCTGATTCCCTGCGGGTTATTATGATTTTTGGGAACTCGTCTTTAATAGTTATTTTTATATAAAGAGGGCTCTTATCATCTTTCCAAATTGAATTGTATTTTGGCTGAAATTTTCTAATTAACTGAGCTTCCAAAATCAAAGCTTTGAATTCTGATTCGGTAATTATTGTTTCAATTCTATTTGAATTTTCAATAATTAATCTCTCTTTATTATCTAACTTAGCATTTTCAAGATGAGACAATACTCTTGCCTTAATGTTGACTGATTTACCAATATAATTGATAGTCTCGTTATTTTTAAAAAGGTAGAGGCCGATCATGTTCGGCAGATTGTCAATTTGATCTTTAGTAATCATGACGTTTTATTTTTACGATCCCTCTATAAATTAAGAAAAGAACTGATAAACCCAAAATAACTGCAAGAAATTTTATTGCTGTCGTATAGATCGCAGGAATAATAATAATATTTTGCTTCAATAGCTCCTTATCTAAGACTGTAACTGTTAGCTCCCCTTGTGTTTTTTTATTTTTATCTTTTGCCATATAATCAAAAGAGACTGTCCTCTTTTCAAAAGGAGCTAAAACAGGAATATCAAATTTGTCTTTTTTAATAACGATATTATTTACCGTCAAGGTAACCGGTATCTGCCAAAGATAACTACTGCCGTTGTTTTTTATAATAAATTTTCCTTCATAATTTTTATTATCAGAAATTGTGGTTGGAAAGTTTATACCTTCGATAACAATTTCTTTTCTTTCTATTGGTTTATCAGTAACCGGTTTTATTAAAATATCCCGAGAGTTTTCTGTCTTATACATCCCCGCAGCCAACGGATAGTCTGAGTTCTTTCCATGGATAACGAAGACAATGTGATTTAAATCAAATGAGTTAAAATAATTGATCCCTGAAGTGTTTTCCCAAGTTGGATCAACAGAAATCCAATCTTCCAACTTTGTATCAAAATATTCCGGCCAAGCATGCAAAATATCGGAAGATAGCGAGATCGGCTGTAGTTTTGGATCTAAAGAGAAACCGTAACCCTCTACTTCTCGACTATATATCCCCTTTTCCCTGGCAATCGCAACAAATAGGTCAGTGAATTCAAGACAAACCGCTTGATCAGGATTAGCTAAAACAACATCTGCCCCAATGCGCTTATTACTTGAATTGATCTTATTGTAATTATATTTAAGATTATTTGTAACGAAATCATAGATCTCTTTTGGATTGCCTACATTTTTTATTTGATCAACCTTACTTATCTGCCAATATTTTTTTGCTGTGAGAAGATATTCTTTTTGATAGTTAATTAGAGATCGAAAATATGGGGTGGCCTCATCTCTTGTCTTAGGATAAACTTCAATTAAACTTTTATAAATAATTGTTTTTGTTTCAAGTGGCTTTAAAAAATATTTTCCTAAATAATTGCCATCTTCGTCGAGTCGAACAGATTCTGGTGGTAAATTAATTGACTGTAAAAAAAATTTCTGGGTAGACGTTTCTGGCGGAAATGCTACCTCTGTAAAAATTGGATATATCTGGTCATTTCTCAAATGATATGTTAACTCTGCTTGATAGACCTGGCTATCTCCAAAAACAGCATAGATCGTCTTTGTTTTTGGATTATTCCAAATTATCTTATTTCCAGTAACTGAATCAGGTATCGGCTTTGAAATAGAAATTTTTCTGTTGGTAGTTTCCGGCAGATTGACCGTCACCTTGTACGATTCATTTTCTTTATTCTCTATTACCGGTAAGACTACTTCCCAAACTTTTCCATTAACTTTAAACAAATTTGCCTGATCAAAATTCAGAAAAAAAGTATTAACTGAATCTTTACCAACATCCGGATTTGAAAATTCTAGTTCGATCTTGGTTTTATCATCACTTGTGGTTATTTTCGGAGTAATATACCCATTATCATCTGAGGTTTTAAGATTAGTAATTGAAAAAGTGTTTGGAAAGCTTATCGCAAATTTACTGACAAATACTTCGCTTTTTAAATTAATAATTTTTATCTTGAAACTCACTTGAGAATTTAAATTCTCTTGAGATTGTGAAAGATTATACTCAACCTGATAATCGGTTTTAAAATCAACTGCAAAAACAGAAATAGATGATAGATGAAAGACGATCGATGATAGAAGAAAGACAAAAAGATATTTAAACAATGACTTCATAGTTCAATTAAGGCCATAATATTAATTATTTCATTGCTCCATTGTTCGATTGTTGTTTTTAACAATGAAACCATGGAACAATGTAATAACTACTATTTAATTCCTTTCAAATATTGTCCTGTATAAGAAGATTTTACCTTAAGAATGCCTTTCATTTCTCCCTGATATATTACCTTACCCCCTTTATCCCCTCCGTCGGGCCCAAGATCAATTATATATTGACAGCTTTTGATAACGTCAAGGTTATGTTCTATAACAATGACGGTATTTCCTCTATCAACTAATTCTGTGATCGTATGAAGTAGTTTTTCAATATCATAAAAATGCAGGCCGGTTGTTGGTTCATCTAAAATATAAATTGTCCTACCAGTATCTCGTCTCGATAGTTCATTTGCTAATTTTAATCTCTGAGCCTCGCCTCCTGATAGTGTTGGAGCCGGTTGTCCTAACTCCAAATAACCCAAACCGGTTTTTTGTAAGAAACTTAGCTTGGAATACACTTTAAAATAACTATTAAAAAAGACTAAAGCTTCGTCAACGGTCATTTTTAAGATCTCATAAATATTTTTACCTTTGTATTTAACTTCCAAAGTTTCCTTGTTGTAACGATTACCCTGACAGACATCACAGATAACATAGACATCAGCCAAGAACTGCATTTCAATCTTCAGAAGCCCAGCTCCTTGACATTTTTCGCAGCGGCCGCCTTTGATATTGAAAGAGAATCTTCCCTTTTCAAAACCGCGTTCTCGAGCATCGACTGTTGAAGCAAAGATCTCTCTGATTTCATCAAAAAAACCAATATAAGTTGCAGGATTAGAACGAGGTGTCCGACCGATCGGCGACTGATCAACCATGTGAACTCGATCTAAATATTGGTAGCCCTCGATCTTCTTGAATTCACCGATCTTATCATGGAAATACCCATCTAAATAATATTTAAGGGCCGGATAGATCGTTTCCGTCACTAAAGAAGATTTTCCCGTGCCCGATACTCCCGTCACCCCGATCAAATTACCTAAGGGAATTTTTACACTTATATTCTTTAAGTTATTGTGGGTGATCCCAGATAAAATTAATTCCCCGTGATTTGTCTGCAATGGTTTAGGAACACCATTCCCAACTGTGATCATTTTTTCACCTGTCAAATACTGACCAGTCAACGAAGTTTTTGATTTTTTCATTTCGTCAAGATTACCGCTAAAAATTACCTTTCCTCCATTTTTACCGGCTTTTTCCCCTAACTCTACCAAGTAATCTGCTGATTCCATCGTTTCCCGATCATGTTCAACAACAATGAGACTATTACCAAGATCCCGAAGGTTTTTTAAGGTGGTAATAAGTGAGGCGACATCTTTTGGATGTAGACCGATCGATGGTTCGTCAAGAACATAAAGAACCCCGGTCAACCCGCTGCCAATTTGAGAAGCCAGGCGGATTCTTTGTAACTCTCCACCCGATAAAGTCCCGGCTCGTCTGCTGATCGTTAAGTAAGATAAACCAACGCTAATTAAAAAATTTAGTCTGGTTAAAATTTCCTTGATAATAGGTTTTGCAATTTGATTCTCATAAACTGATAGGATCGCTTCTAATTTTTCTTTAAAATAATTTGTCAGATTATCAATTGACTGATCAGAAATTTGGGTAATATTTTTTTTGTCAATCGTAATCGCAAGAATTTCCGGTTTTAATCTAAGCCCTTTACATTTTGGACAGGTTTCCTCCCTCATATATTTTTGTATTTCCATGGCAGAATAATCCCCCTGAGTTTCAATATATCTACGTTCTAATTCCGCAATGATCCCGGTAAATTTTTCAGTAATCGTTGTTGCCCGGCCGAATCGATTAACCCCGTCAACTTTATAAATTTTATTTGTCCCTTTTAAAAGGATATCTAGCTGCTTATCTGTTAATTTGTTTATTTGAATATTCATATCTATTCCTTCTTCTTCACATACTTGTTTTATTAAACGGACATACCATGTTTCATGAAAAAATAATTTATTAAATGGAAGGATCCCGCCTTCAAGAAGCGAAAGATTTTTATTTAAGATCAAGTCCCTGTCGACAGCAAAGATCGTTCCGATTCCCCGGCAGTTTTCACAAGCACCAAGCGGTGAATTAAATGAAAACATTCTTGGCTCGATTTCAGGTAAGGAAATATTACAAATTGGACAGGAAAATTTTTCCGAATACAGATGCTCTTTTTTGTCAGTTTTAATAATTACCAATCCGTCTGAAAGTTTCAGTGATTGTTCTATGACATTAACCAATCTTGATCTTAAAGTTTCTTTAAAAACATTGCTTTTCATTTCCTTGTGGCCAAAATAAATAGTATCCATCAAGGCTTCTATTTTATGTTTGTTGGTTTTTATCAGATCAATTTCTGAGTCTAAGCTAAAGTTTTTTCCATCGACAATAATTTGATTTATTCCCTTTGAACGAAGATTGTCAAAAAGATCTTTGAATTCTCCTTTTTTATTTCGGACAACCGGTGATAAGATCAAAAAATTGTGGGATTTTATTTTATCCGTAAGAATTTTATCTTCAATTTCTTTTATCACTCTCTCTACAATCTCATCGACTGACATTTTACTGATCTCCCTTCCACAATTTGGACAATGAGGATGAGCGACCTTTGCAAAAAGTAAACGTAGATAATCATAAATTTCCGTAATCGTTCCAACTGTTGATCTTGGATTATGTGAAGTTGTTTTTTGATCAATTGATATTGCCGGAGAAAGCCCTTCTATCAGATCAACATCTGGCTTATCCATAATTCCCAAAAACTGCCGCGCATATGCTGACAATGATTCAACATATCTTCGCTGTCCTTCGGCATAAATCGTGTCAAAAGCTAGTGAAGATTTTCCTGATCCGGAAATTCCGGTGATAACAACAAATTTATTTTTAGGAATATCAACGTCAATATTTTTCAGGTTGTGCTGTCGAGCACCTCTGATTTTTATAAAATCATTCATATATTTTTATTTTAAGAACCTTGCAGCTCTTTAACTTTTTCCCTTATTTTGATAGCCAGTTCAAAATTCAAATTTTCTGCCTGATTTTTCATCTCTCTTTCCATTTTTTTAACTAACTTTTTTTTATCAAACGGTGTTAGGCTATCTATATTCATTTCATCTAGATATCTTGAGTCAAAATCACGATCATAAAAAAGATTTTTTCCGTCCTGCTCAACGATTTTCTCCCTTATCGGTTTGTAGATCGTTTTTGGCGTGATCTTATGTTTAGTGTTATATTCTACTTGATACTTTCTTCTTCTGTTGATCTCTCCAACCGCTTGATTAATTGATTTGGTCATGACATCAGCATAGATAATTACCTGGCCGGTGATATTTCTAGCCGCTCGCCCCATCGTTTGAATAAGAGAAGTCCTCGATCTTAAAAACCCCTCTTTATCTGCATCGAGTATCGCGACTAGTGTTACCTCAGGCAGATCTAATCCCTCTCTAAGCAAATTGACACCGATCAAAACATCGAAATTTCCTTTCCTTAAATTTTCCAGAATATTTGATCTCTCCAAAGTTTTAACATCACTATGAAGATATGCAGCATTAATTTTTTTTTCTTTTAAATAAGTGGATAGATCTTCCGCCATTTTTTTGGTTAGTGTTGTTACTAATACTTTTTCCTTTACCTTAACCCTTTTTTCAATTTCAATGATCAGATCTTCGACTTCATTTGTAGATGGTTTAATAATAATTTCCGGATCAATTATCCCCGTCGGCCTAATTAATTGTTCAATAATACCACTTGTCTTTGACAGGCCCAATTCCCATTCGTTTGGAGTTGCGGAAACATAAACTATTTTTGACGCCATCGGATAAAATTCTTCAAATTTTAACGGCCGATTATCAAAGGATGCTTTTAAACGGAAACCATAATCGATCAAGGTTTTTTTTCGGGAATAATCACCATTGAACATTCCCCTGATCTGGGGAACGGTCATATGGGATTCATCGATAAACAAGAGCCATTGATCGCCATAAGTTTGATTAAAATAATTAATCAAACTATATGGAGGATCACCAATCTTTCTTCCATCAAAATAACGGGAATAATTTTCTATACCGTTTACATAGCCGACTTCCTTGATCATTTCAAGATCATAGTTAACCTTCCGGACCAGCCTTTGCATTTCCACTAATTTATTTTTCTTTTTTAGATCATCGGCTTCTTTTTTAAGATCATCCCTGATCTGTTGTTCTGCATTTTTAAAAACTGCCGGATCCATTAGATAATGTTTCGCCGGATAAATTATTAATTTTGGATTTTTGATTTTTGATTTTGGATTTTCCATTAATTTACCTGATAAGGGCTCAAACTTTTCAATTTTTTTTATTCCATTATTATCCAGTGTTACACGATAGCCGATATCTTCGTAGGCAGGATAGATATCGATACGATCGCTTCTTACCCTAAATGTCCCTCGTTTGAAATCAAATTCACTTCGAGAATATTGCAGCTCAATTAAACGACGGCCAATATTTTTTAGATCAATTTTTTGTCCTATTTCCAGCTCTAGAATAAACCGTCCGTATTCAACAGGAGAGCCAATGTTATAGATACAAGAAACAGAGGCGACAACAACAACATCACTTCTCGTCAGAATATTAGTTGTTGCTTTTAATCGAAGTTTATCTATCAGCTCATTGATCTGAGCCTCTTTTTCAATATAGGTATCAGACGAAGGCATGTAAGCTTCCGGTTGATAATAATCATAGTAAGAAACAAAATAAGAAACGGCATTTTCTGGAAAAAAATCGCGAAACTCCTGATAAAGCTGGCCAGCCAAAGTCTTATTGTGAGAAATGATCAAGGTCGGCAGTTGCAATTTTTCAATTACATTTGCCAACGTAAAAGTTTTTCCTGATCCGGTTACACCAAGAAGCACCTGATCTTTTTTTCCCATTTTAATTCCGGCAATTAATTTTTCAATTGCCTGTGGCTGATCGCCGGTTGGGGAAAATAAAGATTTAAGTTTAAACATAAATTTTAAATTTCTATAATTCTTATAGATTCTGTCACTCGCGACTACTATTCCCCTGCGAGGCTCTTCCGATTATCTCGGAAATCCGCTTCTCGGGGAACCTTTTCACTTCGTGCCACCTATAAGAACTTTGAGATAAAGGTAAGCGGGACACTTAATTTTTTGCGACTATGGACCTCGCGACTGCGAGGCGGCTCCAACGGAGCAATAAAATTCAGCGTCACGCTTTAATCCAGTAAAAAACTTTAACCTTTAATTTTATAATACTTTTCACGAATTTTAAAGCTATAATAGTTAAATGGATATTATAAAGCTCTTAGTTGACTTCATCATTCATATCGACGTTCATTTGGGTCAAATTATTTCAACCTATGGAATAGTTACTTACGTCATTTTGTTTCTTATAATCTTTATGGAGACTGGCTTGGTCTTTACCCCATTTTTACCAGGCGACTCTCTTCTTTTTGCCGCAGGAGCTTTTGCTGCTCTTGGTTCTTTGAATATTTGGCTCTTATTTTTACTTATGGTCGTCGCTGCAATTCTTGGTGACACCGCTAATTACTGGATCGGATATTTTTTTGGGAAAAAAATAGTTGCCCATCCCAAAATACCAATTGATGAAAGTCATATAAAAGAAACCCAAAAATTCTTTCATAAACACGGAGGAAAAACTATCATTATAGCGCGATTCATGCCGTTCATCCGAACTTTTGCTCCTTTCGTAGCTGGAGTAGGAAGAATGAAATACCAACAATTTTTTTCCTACAATGTTGTCGGAGGATTACTGTGGGTAAGCATTGCGACTTTCGCCGGATATTTTTTTGGCAATATAAAATTTGTGAGGGAAAACTTTTCTTTAGTGATTATAGGCGTTGTTTTAATATCATTGATTCCGATAATGTTTGAAGTTGGAAAGAAAATATTAAAATCTAGGTCTAAATAAGGTTATTGTTTTGTTTATTTATTGTTCGGTTGTTTTTTTATAATAATTTAAATTATGCTCTACATTGTAGCTACTCCCATTGGGAATCTTGATGACATATCACTCCGCCAAGCAAAAACTTTAGCTACCTCCGATATTATTTTAGCTGAAGATACACGTTCTGCCCAAACTTTACTTGAAGCAATTAAAAAACGTTTTTCACTAGAGGTTACATGTTCCGCTGTATGGTCTTACTATAAAGAAAAGGAGTTTCAGAAACTTCCAGAGATCATTGATCTTTTAAAACAGGAAAAAAATATTTCGTTAATTTCTGACGCCGGTACTCCCCTTGTCTCAGATCCAGGATATTTACTCGTAAAAAGCTGTGTCCAACGAAACCTTCCTATTACTGTTATTCCCGGCCCTTCAGCAATAACAACGGCTCTGGTCTACTCAGGATTTAATCCTCAACAGCACATGTTCTTTGGTTTTTTTCCAAAAAAGAAATCCCAATTGCTTCAACTGATTGATAGGCTAAAACAAATAAAAACTATTTTCCCAGATATGGTCTTTGTATTTTACGAGTCACCACTGAGAGTAGTTGAGACACTACAATTAATTAATCAATCGAAGTGTGATTTTGAGATAGTAATAGCCCGCGAGATGACAAAAAAATTTGAAGAAGTTATTCGCGGACCGATCGATGAGCTAATAAAAAGAGAGTATAAGGGTGAGATCACTGTAGTTATTAGATAACAGTTTCCTTCAATATTTTTACCGAGCTGTCCATTAGTTTTTTTTCTTCATCAGATAGAGGTATTTCAAGAATTTTTTCTACCCCATTTTTCCCTATCACGCATGGAACGCTTATTGAAACATCATGATAACCATACTGACCATTAAGCGGGATGGAAACAGGAAACACTCTTTTTGTATCTCTTAAGACAGCGCTTACCAACTGATTGATCACAACCCCAATCGCATAATAGGTCGATCCCTTGGCAGCAATTATTGTTCCCGCAGCCGTCTTTGTTTTTAAAAAAGCTTCTTGAATTTTTTCTGAAGAAAATCCTTTCATCGTGGCCAATGGCTGCCCACCAATATCAATATTAGAGATAGTCGGAAAAGAACTATCTCCATGTTCGCCTAGTACATAAGCATGAATATTTTTTGGATTGATTTCTAAAAATTCTGATAGATGAAATCGAAAACGAGCTGAGTCCAGACTTGTTCCGCTGCCAAATATCCGCCCTAATGGTAGTTTAAAGAG
>Ga0247841_10009643_pt1 | contig 13441 bp, 8 predicted proteins | sample LaCruzMarch2015__2_FD_192410 | JGI IMG/M metagenome (GOLD analysis project Ga0247841, IMG submission 192410) | Freshwater microbial communities from meromictic Lake La Cruz, Castile-La Mancha, Spain - LaCruzMarch2015_18m | ecosystem: Environmental > Aquatic > Freshwater > Lake | place: Spain...
TATTTAGTAATAATCTTGATTGTCCATCTGGAGAAAGTATGGTTGTACTTCAAGCAACATCTCCAGGAGATACAATTAATGTTGTGAATATAAGAGGAGCAGTTTTGTATGATCAATATAATAATATAAAACCGTATAAGAATAATTTCATTGCAGTAGCTGATCAAACGATGCCTAATACTCAAACCCTAATTGATAGAGCATCAGCTTATAATAATAATATTGGAATTTTGGGAACTCAGATAAAAACTGATGTAAAATATGATAATGTAAAAGGAATGATAACTAAAGATGTAACAGGAGCACCACCTACTTTCCAGCAATTCCATATAATAACGGATGCATTGTGGTTAGGAGTTACACGACCAACAGTTGATCCAAAGATAACTTCATTAACACCAAGCATTACATTTGCAGCAGCTGGTTCTGGTTCAGGTCAAATTACAGTTCATAACAATGCTGCATATGGTGGTGGAGTAACAATTACAACTACTTGCCCAGGAATTATCTGGAATCAAGAAGTTGGAAGTTGGTATAATACTGATCAAACAAAGAGTGGTACATTTACTATGTCCTCTGGAACTGTTACTAGCAATTCACAATGTTGCTTCACAGCTTCATCTGGAACTCCAGTTATAGGGGGATTGGTAAATTCGGACACAAAATGTTTGCAATATACTGTAACACCACAATGTAATATAAATTGCCCATATCCAAAAGTCAGAGATCCAGCTGTTCCATGTGGATGCAAATGTGCAATAAATTGTGACGTGAATACTGTATTAAATAACAACACATGCACATGTGATCCTATCCCACCATATCAAAAGTGTTCTGATGGAACTACAAAGGGTCAATGCAATTATAATACTGGCAAACTTTGCAGAACTGATGGAACTCTTGTAGATGATAATACATGCAAAATGTGCACAGGAAATATACCATTTAATCAATGTTTTGGTAATCAACGATGTGTATCACTCAATGGGCTATTAACCTTCGTTGATGATGCAACTTGTCCAACATGCAATGGTCAATACCAACATCAGACAAATGCAGGATGTATAACATGTGCACCACCCAAAACATGGGATAGTACCAACTTACTTTGTAATGATGGTAATGATAATGGAGATGATATGTGGTTATATATAATCATTGGTCTTGTTATAGTAGGAGCAGGATTATATATTGCCAATGAAAAGGAGTGGATTTAAATGAAGATACCTAAAATCTCTATTCCCAAACTTTCCAAAAATCAATGGATGACAATGCTAGGGGCATTTGTAGTGCTTCTGGCATTTGGTATCTTCAATAATACAATACCTTTCTCTATAATGGTTGCCAGAGGAATAACCAACCAGCAAGGTATCTTTCAGCAAGGCGAAACCGTCTATTGGTCATTAGATATTAATAATGCAGATGCATCAGCATTAAAAAGTCAATTAACTTGTCCATCTGGTCAGAGTTTGCAGGTTTCATATGATACCATAATGCATTGTCAACTTGGTGGAAGTACAGGATGGACACCAATAACAACTTCAGGTGCAGAGGTATCTGCATTCCCTTGTGCAACTTTTGGTACAACATCATCAAATGCCAATCTAAATGGTAATCCACATGCAACAATTCCTGCTAATGCAAATACAGGGGATAATTGCATAATTGGTGTTACATATAAGGCAAAGATGCCTAGTAGCTCAACGTGGGTTACTAGAGACATATCTACAGGAAACACAGAATTATCTGTAGTATCACCTAACTCTGTCACTTGTACACCAAATACCAAACAGTGTGTTGTTATTACAAACCCGTCTTCAGAAATAAGGCAATGTAATTATGCAGGGAATCAATGGATTGTTGTAAATTCCTGTGTATATGGTTGTGCAAGCCAAAGCTCATGTAATGCTCCTCCAGTATGTAATAATAATGGAGTATGTACTGATCAAGAAACAAATGCAAATTGTCCAAATGATTGTGCAGTTTCTGTAAAAACATGTGCAGGTGGACAAGTTATTCCAGTAGCAGATACATGTCCTCCATATTATTATTGTGGAGATGGAATATGCAATAACCAAGAGACATCAGCAAGTTGCATAACTGATTGCCCTATAACTTGTAATAGTAATAACATATGTGAACCAAATATTGGAGAAGATGCAAGTTGTACAGATTGTCAATCTTGTCATCAAATAGGTGGAAGTTGTGATACATCTGCATCATGCTGCTATTCACAAACATTTCCACCAATATCTACATGTGATACAACGACACATACATGTGTTAATGCACCAACTATTTGCCTTGATAATCAGATAAAATGCCCAGATGGTACGTGCAAGGTTGCTTGTAATATCGAAGATGAAACAGATCTATTAACACAAATAACAAAATGGATACAAGATAATATGATGATAGTTATAGGAGCTATTGGTCTTGTGATTGCTGTATCAGCATATATGCTTACCAAAAAGAAGAGGAGACGATAAATATGAAAAATAAAACTCCAAAAACTCAGAGAAAGATTCTTCCTATACTCATCTTTCTTGTAATAGGCATTTGCATTATGTATTTTGGATTAGTCTTCAAATCAGGATGTGTTAATTTTGTTCCCCAGCAATGTGATTGGTGGAACGTTATTTGTATGGGAAATAATGTAGTTGGATCTCAAACAGCTGGACTTGGACAAGTAGCATGTCTTGCACAAGAAAATATCTATAGAATGATATTTTTGCTTTGTGGTGCATTTGTAACAATAATAGCAATAACAAAATATTGAAGAAGAAATAAAAATTGTCTAAACCTATGGAGATCGATATGTATTAAAGTGATCGGACAGAGTTACGCTAACATCTTCTTCACGTGACTCACCTCAGCCTTTGCCCAAAGGATTATACTCCGATCTCCATAGGAGACAATAAAACAAGGTGATATTTATGGTTGGAAAAACTAAAAAAGAAAACACGATTTTAAGGATACTTGATGTAGTATCGGCTATTGGTCTTACGCTGATTGCATTTATCACAATATTTGCAGCACTTATAAGTGGGACAATTGGCATGCTTCTAATTTCGATACCTGTTATTGGATCAGCATTTGGAAATGTAACAACAAATATAATAGGTACTTTGCTATTGATTACATTTGGATATGGTCTCTTATGTCTAGCAAGATTCCTTGCAGGATCAAGTAGATCATTCTCAGTTATTCTACCAGATAATATATGCAAACCACTTGGACAGATATCAGCAATTATATTTGCCTTGTTTGCATTTGTTATGGGTATTCCATTGGTTCTATTAGGAGCAATACCAATGTTCATATCATGGATAATTGGACTATATGTTTTACTCAGAACATTTACTCGATAAATAAGAGGTGAAGAAGATGAGATTATTTGGAAAAACACCAGAAGGTCCAGAAGATCTAAAGAAGTTTGACGGTATGGAATTTAAGTTTGCAGGAGAAGTAGATACTCCAGAAAAGGCAGAAGAGTGGAAAGCTTGGGCAAAAAAGAATGGATATCATTGTCGAACTGATGCAGATGTAACAAGAAATGTGATTTACATCTACTTTAGACCTGTCGATAATTTTAGTCCTGTTCCAGGAACTCCAACTCAATAAGGTGATACTATAAACATACAACCTCTAGTTAGAACAATTAAAAAAGATCCCAAAGTTCCTATTGCTGGAAATGCTGTTGGAACTTTTAGCTGGCTAGGTGGACCACTTGGTATTTTGATCACTGGTCTATTCATTGCACTAGCAGGATACATATATTTTAGATTACAAAATGATTCTCATGGCAATGCAATAAGGTCTGCATTTGCACTTGCTTTACTATGCATAATTCCATTCCTTGGTATGAGTGTTGGTTCAATGCCAGTTATCGATCGTGCAGTGAGAGGTCGATAAAATGGGTATCTTTGAACAAATCTTACTGCCATGGAAGACCGATAAAAATCTCGAGAATCTTGACAGGGTAGTAAGTATTGTAATGTTTATGTTCCTCCTATTCACTCTACTTTTATCACTAGGAATAGGAGGTTCTTTTTCTGATTTTATAAACACTAATATCAGTTCGATATTTTTGCTATTTTTGCTTCTATTCTCAATAACAAAAATAGAAACAAAAGAATATGCAAGTTTTGGAACGTCATCTAGTGCATACACAGCTATGGTTTTTGGAATTATAGCTGCAATATTAATGAGTGCATCTAGCATGTCAATGATACCACTAGCTGCTCTTCCATCATTTACAATGATAAATCTCATAAATATAGCGTTAATCGTTCCTTTCGTGGAAGAAAAGTTTTTCGGTAGAATACTACCTTTCTATCTAAGCAATTCAATAAAAAATAAAATCATAGTAGTAGTTATGACAGCTTCAATATTTGCAGGATTCCATTATATATCATATGGATCTGCTATATTTGGTTCTGCAATAGCAGATCCAACATATGTAATGATAGTTTCATTATCAGTTGCATTTGTATTCAGAGTAATTTCATTATTTGGAAATGGTGTTCTTAGAACATCTGCATTTGGAGATTCATTACACTATCTGAATAATATATTATCAGTATTAAGATTTATAAAGGTATAATACAGTGGTCTAAATGAAAACTAAACTTTTGATACTAGGACTTTTCCTTCTCTTAACTAGTAATATTCTTGTAGCCACCGACATTAACGCCTGTGGTTCTCTCAACACAGGCTCATACACCCTCAACCAATCCCTCACAACAACAGGCACATGCTTCACCTTCGCGCAGAACAACATCATTTTAGACTGTAATGGCTATTCCATCACCGGCTCAAACACAACGGCAACTTCAGGAATAAATCTCGCTGTGGGAAACAACGGAGCCACGATAAAAAACTGCAACATCAATGACTTCTACTATGGGATATACGGGCAATTGGTAACCAACGCCGTAATTCAAGACAACAATTTTACCCACGACACATACGGCGGCATATACATCTGGTATAATTCGCAAGGAAATCAAATCCTGCGAAACAACATCAATTCCCTGACGGGAGGAATCTTCGGGATTATCGTCTGGAACAGCGCGTCCGAAAGCAACCTGATTGACGGCAACACCGTATCCGGCTATACCTACAATTTCCATGACCAAAATACGAACACGGCAATAGGCAACACATGGTCAAACAACACAGCTCACGGCGGCACATACGGGTTCAGCATATACGGATCGCCGATAACAACCTACGGCAACAACACTGCAAACGGTTCTGCAACTGCGGGAATGAACTTTGAAAACGGAGGCTCAATAAATTTCACTGGCAAATTCACCACAACTGGAACCGTTGGCGTTTATTTTTCAGGGGCAGGTCATGTGCTTGATTGTAATTACAATTCAATTACAGGGGCTGCTGCAAATACTGGAATTTTTGTATATTCCACAAGCACAGATTCAAGCATAAGCAACTGCAACATCAGTTCATATTCCTACGGGATAGACACCAATGCAAATTCACTGGACGTTTCAAATACAAACGCAACAAGTTGCTATTGGGCGCTCTGGCTTCATGGAGGTTCAGGAGACACAATCACCAACTCGCGCTTTGAAGGGACATCAATGGGCATGTATTCGCAGGTGCAGACCGGCGCAACAATAGCAAACAACTACTTCGCCTCAACAGGAGGCTACGGGGCAGTCGGCGTGTATGGACTTTCAACCAGTAACATCTCCAACAATACGATGAACGCAACGGGAGGGGTGGAAGCGCTCGACCTTTCAATAGGAGGAACCGTGACAGGCAACCAATTCATAAACAACACATTCCTGACCGACGGAGCGACAACGCTCGTTTTAATCCCTGCTGGGGTGAGCGGCAATACTTTCTACTGGAACAACTTCACTGCAACGACCCAGAAATACGTCAATGATGCCAACGGAGGAAATTTTTACAATTCGTCCAGTGAAGGAAATATCTGGTTTGACGTGATGAATTTGAGCATTCCTTACGAGGGGAGTTCTGCAAGCTCGGGCTTTCCCAATCTCTACATCAGCAGCGGAGGGGCGAGCCTGCCCTACAACTCATCGGTGAGCAGCAAGGCAGTAAAGGTTAAGGACTGGTATCCTCTGACACCGACGGCAGGGGCTGCTCCGCCAGCAGGAGGAAATATAACAAACATCACATCTATCTTAGTCATTCCAAATCCAGTCAATCACACCCAGAACGTTTCCTGTAATATTACTGCAACCGACACGGCATTGAGCACTTTCAATATTACAAATGGAAGCTGGTTAAAGAACGGTGTAGTGCTGCTTAACTTCACATTTACTGATATTGCAAATAATACCATGACAACCGTTGCTAATTTGACAACTGGAAACTATACGATAGGCGACAATATCTCGTGTCAAGCAATCGCAACAGGAAGCAATGTAAGTGCATTGATAATCGCAACAAACGTGACGATAGGAAACGGAACCGCCCCGCCTGCCGGAGTATCAGCAATTACATCCATCACGGTTGCTCCAAATCCAGCATACAAAACAACCAATCTCACATGCAACATCACGGCAACGGATAGCGCATTATCCACGTTAAACATCACCAACGGAAGCTGGACAAAGAACGGAACGGTCATCCTGAACTTCACGTTCAACAACATTGCAAACAATACAAACACAGTCGTTTCGAATTTAACCACCGACAACTTCAGCAAAGGCGATAACATTTCATGTCAGGCAATTGCATCTGGCAGCAGCATAAGCAGTATGGCATATGCAACCAATGTGACAATCGGCAATACTGCACCCGCTAGCCCCTCTGTGGGAAATTTTATAGATGCTTCAATAGAGCACTGGTTCACTGTCAATGGAACAGTCTATGATGAAGATGGAGGAACAGACATAACTAGTTCAAACCTGACAATAGACATCGGTTCATGCAGTGTGATCTCAAATTCATCAAACGGTAATTATTTCTACAAGAAATGGAACTGCACCAACACGTATGAGTACGCGCCAACAATAACGATAGGCTTCACGGACAATGATGGGGCGTATGTGCAGGCGAGCAATACGCACGACTATCCTGACCACGCACCAACGCTTACAAAGCCGACAATAACGCCGTCAATTCTTTATGTAAATTCATTGGCGACTGTAGTAAATGGAACGTGGTCAGATCCGGATGGTGATTTGGAGGATCCTGCTTCCATTCTATACACTTGGTATGTCAATGGAGGAACGTTTGGCACGGGCGATACGTTCGATCTCACTGGTAGTGCAGTGAAAGGAGACAACATAACCGTGAGCCAGCAATCATTGGCGATAAATTGGACAACTATAAGCGATGTAACTGAAACAAGCCTAGCCACAATGGTAAGCAACAGCAACGTTTCAATCTCTGCAAATACCTCTTATGCAGATTATTCCACAACCCACCAGTTCAATGCAACCGCTTCTGCAACGGATGAAGATGGGGCAGCAGACATCACCGCTTCGAACATAACCATTTCAGCCGGAAGCTGCGCCAAGGCAAACAACTCAACTTCGGGCAATACGTTCACCCAGACATTCACTTGCACAGGAACTGCGCCGGGAACTCCTTTGGTATCAATAGGCTTCACGGATTCAACAGGTGCCTATGTGCAAACCTCAACCACAACGCACGCTTACCCGGATCACGCAGCATCTCTTACTGTTCCAAGCACAACAACTCCACTATACGTAAATTCAACTGCAACTTGCAGTCCAGGAACATTTAGTGACATAGATGGAGACACAGAAAACACTGGAGCAAGAACTTGGAAGTGGTATAAAAATGGAACAGAACAAGCTGGGCAAACGGCATCAACACTTGTTCTTTCAGCTGTTAGTGCAATTAAGGGAGACAATATCTCTTGCTATGAAAGCACAATAGCTGCAACTTGGACTTCAAGCACTGCAGCAAATGCAAGTACGAATGTGACTGTTTCTAATCTTGCTCCAACGATAGCTTATTCATTATCATTCTCTAATTCAGCAAACACACACTCGTTCTTAACTTCAGCTGGTGTTATAGATGTCGATGGAGCTTCAGATATAAACTTCACAAACATCACTGTAGATTTGGGAAGCTGTGTATATGTAAATAATAGCACGAGTGGAAATTACTTCAATGTCACTTATAATTGCACATCAACGACACCTGGAATTGCAAATATAATTATTGGGTTCAAAGACAAGAGCAGTACATATATTGGAACCGCACAAGCACCAAATACTTATCCTGATCACGCAGCAGCATTAACCGTTCCAAGTGTCAACACACCATTATATATAACATCTACAGCAACATGCACAGCTGGAACATTCTCCGATATAGATTCAGATACTGAAAATACAACTCTTAGAGTATTTACGTGGTATCAAAATGGAACAAATGTTAGCACCGGAACTACATTAGACTTAACAACTGTCAGTGCAGTTGCTGGTGATAATATTTCTTGCAGAGAAGACAGTGTTGCAAACAATTGGACGACTTCTACTGCTTGGAATATAAGCACAAACGTTACAATATCTTCAGCTCCATTAACATTCCACCCACCGAACATAACGGCGATATCACTCGTCCCAACAACAGCATATAAAAATTCAACATTATCTTGCAACATTACAGCTATTGATGATGTAGATACTTCACTTACACTTTATTTCAATTGGTTTAAGAACGGAGTAAATCAAACGGCTCTTGCTGGTTCCACTACAATAGGAAATAATAGTGCAACACTTGTTTCAAACTTGACCTTGTCATTCAATGCTTCAGACAATTGGTCTTGTAGTGGAATGGCATTTGACAGTGTTAATTATTCTTCTTGGAATTATTCTAGCAATGTAACGATTTTGAACAGGAATATTTCACTAGCTTACAACATTACATTCTCGAATTATTCAACAAGTCACCAATTCAATGTGACTGCTGGAGCATTAGACGAAGACGGTGCAACAGATATTACTACTTTTAATATTACTACGTCGACGGGAAGTTGCACCTATTTGTCTAATTCAAGTGTTGGCAATTACAAAAATGTGACATACAACTGTTCATCACTTATACCCGCAACGGCTGATATAGTTGTTGGATTTACTGATAGTCAAGGAAGTTATATTCAAACGGCATCAGCTAGTAATGACTTCCCAGACCACAATGCTTCATTAACTCAACCAACAATTACTCCAAATCCTGCATATACAAACAGTCTTCTAACTTGTAATGTTGGTTCATTCTCAGACATAGATTCTGATACAGAAAACGCTTCTGCGAGAGCATATAATTGGTACAAGAACGGTGTAATAATATCTACTGGAGCAACTTTGAATGTTTCAGGTTTAGTTAATGTATCTGATAATATTTCGTGTAGAGAAAATGTCACCGCAAATAATTGGACAGCTAGTACTGCTACAAATATAAGCAACAATATAACGATTTCAAATACTGTTCCAACAGTTGCAGTCCAATCAATATTCATCAACTCTACAAATAACCATACCTTTAATGTTACAGCTGGTTTCTATGATTTGGATGGTTTCCCATCACCTGGAGACACAAATAATATTTCAACCACAGCCGGATCGTGTGTTCAAATTAGCAACAACACAGTAGGAAGTTATTTCAATGTCACTTATAAGTGCACTCCAACTGGACCAGCAACTCCAACGATTGTAATAGGATTTACTGATAGGAATGGCGGTTATGTTCAAACAACATCTGCTGCAAATGCTTATCCTGATCATGCCGCAAGTGTCACTCAGCCAACTCTTAATTCTCCATTATATGCAAACTCAACTGCAACATGTACAGCAGGAACATATTCTGATTTAGACAATGATACAGAAAATGTCAGTTCAAGAGTCTTTACTTGGTATGTAAATGGAATAAGTGTAGGAACTGGAGCAACATATGTTCTCACATCCAGACCAGTATTGGGTGGAGATAACTTATCTTGCAGTGAAAACGTAACAAACTCAACATGGACACAAAGTTGGGCTTGGAATATGAGCAGCAATGTAACAGTAGGCAAATTAAATGACAGTATCAATTTAACTCTCAATGGAAGTGCAGCAAATATATCTTATACTTTCAGTCCAACATTTACTCTAACTGCAGCAGCTAGTGCATCAAGTGGATTAACCACCTCGATTACATTAAACGGAACAGCAATATCAAACCCAAATAGTCAAGTGCTTGGTGTAGGTTATTGGAATTATACGGCAACAACAGCAGGAAGTTCCAGTTATAATGCTGCAAATGCCACATTATTTGCGAATGTAACAAAGGCTACAAATAATGTAAATGTTTATATCAATGGAACAGAAGGCAATCTATCATATGTATTCTCTCCAACCTTTAGCTTGACAATAACTTCAAATGCTACAAATGGAACACCATCTATATATTTGAATGGAACTCTTGTTGCTAATCCATATTCTGGTGTTCTTGGTGTTGGATACTATAATATAACTGTTAATTCTACAGATAACCAGAATTGGACTGATTCAACAAAGACGTTCTTTGTAAATGTTACAAAAGCATCAAATAACATCAACCTGTACCTAAACAACGCACAGGCAAACATTTCATATGTGTTCTCCCAAATATTATACCTTAATTCTTCAGCCAATGCAACAAACGGAACAGTATCTCTGTATTTGAATGGAACGTTGATTTCAAATCCAAATTCAACTATTCTTGGCGTAGGATATTGGAATTACACAGCAAACTCTACAGATAATCAAAACTGGACTGGCAATTCAATAACATTATTTGCCAATGTTTCAAAGACGAATACTACAACAACAATATCTTCACAAAATGGATGGAACTTTACATATGGAATACAAACAAACATATCTTGTGTAGCATCTAATCCAGAGGTTCTTGTAATCTTATATCAAAATGGAACTCAGGTGAATAATTCAACTGGAGGAACAGTGTGGTATAATACAACACTAGGAGTAAATACATATTTCTTCGAATGCAATGCTAGTGCAAGCCAGAACTATTCATCTGGAACTTCAAACAATACTTTGAATATTACAAAGGTATTAAATAACATCAATCTATATTTAAACGGAAGCCAAAGCAATATATCTTATGTTTATGATCCATTGTTTGCGTTAAACGTGTCATCTAATTCCACAAATGGAACACCATCTCTATATAGAAATGGAACACTAATATCAAATCCAAATTCAACGATATTGGCAGCAGGTTATTATAACTTTACCGCAAATTCATCTAATAATCAGAATTGGACAGGACAAATCATATCATACTTTGCAAATGTTAGCAAAGCCACACCAACTATTAGTTTATCTTCGCAAGGAGGATGGTCTTTCCTAAATGGAACATTGACCAATGTATCATGCTCAATATCAACAAACCAATCGTTCTTTGCACTTTACTTTAATGGAACACAAGTAGCAAATAGCACTGCAAATGGTTCTATATTATGGGATAATCAAACTATTGCAAATGGTAATTATACATACTGGTGCAACTCTACAGAATCTGAAAACTATACAGCAGCAAGTGCAACAAATGTAATGAGAATAGCTTCGAACCTTTCATCGTTATTTACACAAGGTAATAGTGCTGAAACGCAATCTGCAATAGCAGAGTTAAATCAAAATGTAAGTTGGTATGTTAATATCTATGTCAATGGATCGGGTGTATGTAATTATACGGTATTAAGACCAGATATAACAGGGGTATTCGTTGTATATAACAACTCTTCGGGTGTTGTAACCACTTCTGGTACTTACCCTAATATACTATGGAATTGTTCTGGGATTAATGCACCATATAGTATTAATTTTACAACATCGCCAATATATGCAAATAATATGAGTGTCAATAGTCCAATAGGAGACAATTCAGTATTCTTTAATTTAACAGCACCATCAACACAAGCAATAAGTTATTACTTCAGAAATTCATTCCCTGCAAATAGTGAGTTGCAAACATTGTGGAAGTGTAGCTTTAATACCTTGCTTGAATGCAATTATTCAAATGCAAGCGCATACGTATCTCAGAACTTTACTAATGTTGTTACAAATAATACAATGGTAATACAAAGTCAATTCGCTTCTACATCATTGAATTCGTTCTTTATTGTAACTAGCAAATATACAAGTAATACAGGAACAAATCCTGGTGGACCAGCTGGTACTGTAGTAGGAGGAGGAAATGTAACTAACGAAACCAATGAAACTGTAAGTATTTCTGTTGATGAACCTTTGTTTAGTGCTCCACCTTTGATCCTCGGATCTATTGTAATAGATTATTCAAAGCCAGTGTCATCAATCTTGCTTGCATTTAAGAATGTATCAAACATTATAGCAGATTCGCAATCAATGTCTAAGATTGTTATGGGATTTAAAAACATGACAGATTTCATAAGACTTTTGGAAAATATTCTGTTCTATCTATTGATAATAGCTCTTATAATATTGATATATATAACACGCAAAGATTTCCCAAAAACATGTTTAATATTGATAATTCTATTAATTCTTTTGATAGTAATAAGATATGGATCGTATGGTGGAAATTATATCAATCCATTAACTCCGTCTACAAATGTAAGTGTAAATGAAACAATGAATGTAACAATAAATGAAACAATGAATGAAACATTACCATACAATAGACCGCCACTTAATATTATTGGAGTTGAATGGAATTATTCAAGACCTATATCATACATGATGATTGCAGCTGATAATGTAAAGAATGTATTTAAATTACTAGATGGAGCATTATTAGCTATAATATCAATTGTAGCATTAGTCGTAGCATATATATTTAAGAATGATCATCCAAGAGTAAGCGTATGTATAGTATTTGTGTTGATGTTATTAATGATAGTAAGATTTGGTTAGGTGATTTTCATGAACATATCAGAAAAAAATAAAAAATATTTGATTATTGGTATTGGTCTTCTGACTTTCTTAGTTGTGCTTGGACATTTTACTGGATTATTTAGTATAATATCTTTGAACACTGCAACAGATCCGTATTATGATTATTCTTTAGTACCAATTATAAATTATTCTATTAATTCAAGTCTTCCAATCAAAGTTATGATGCAAGAAAAAGAAGCACATACAATATCTACTACTCTTCCCATGACTTGTACTTTGGGTGCAAGCCCATCCTATGGAAGTTGTGGTGATAGTTGTCCAAATTGTTGGTGGTCTTGCTCGAATGGAATACATTATTGTCAAAATGCAGGATCCAATGCGGTTCGTTCAAGGAGTAATTTTAATGCAAGAAGTATAAGATTATCAATAGATGGAAACGAGATAGCAAATCTTTATAATTATCCATCAACGGCTGGAGTAAGTCCAGATTCTACACAAAGTTATACATTATCAACAAGATTTGCAACTGTTGGTTCAGTGTGCTGCTGGGG
>Ga0247841_10009644_pt1 | contig 13441 bp, 5 predicted proteins | sample LaCruzMarch2015__2_FD_192410 | JGI IMG/M metagenome (GOLD analysis project Ga0247841, IMG submission 192410) | Freshwater microbial communities from meromictic Lake La Cruz, Castile-La Mancha, Spain - LaCruzMarch2015_18m | ecosystem: Environmental > Aquatic > Freshwater > Lake | place: Spain...
GCTGACCTTCTACGACTACACCAACTGGGTGACGCTCGCCGAGGCGAAGGTGCTGGCCTCGGAGCGCATCACGGATACGAATGTTCTGGCGGCGGTCAACGCCTTTGCGAAAGCGAACCGCACGGTGCAGAATGCGCGCCATGCCTTCCGGACGGTCCTGGACCGCCCGGTGCGTCTCACGCCCTACGCCATGGTCGTGCATTCCGATTACCGTGCCGATTCGATCACAGTGCGCGGCTGTCTCTTCCGGGATCAGCTCGCCCAGATCATGCTGTTGCAGGGCGCCAGGAGTGGGCTTATCGAGAACAACCTGCTCTTGCGGAGCACCGGTGCAGCCATCAGTCCGCAGTTCGCACAGTATTGGTGGGAGGGGCCGATGCCCTCCAATATCTTTATTCGCAACAACGTGATCCGTGACAATCCCGTGGCGGCGGCTGTAACAGGCTTTGCGGGCAACGCATCGATTGCCATTTACGCGGGAACGAAGTATCCGTCCGATGCGCGATTGATGCGCGGCTTCCGCATCGAGGGCAACACGATCATCAACCCGTCGGTCTACGGCATCTGCATACGGAACGCGGAGGAGGTTTCGATCCGTTACAATCGCATCATCAATCCCGGTGCGCAGGCTGTGGAGGGCCTCTACAACGGCCGTTCGATTTCTGAGTTGTATGCCGCGATCTGTCTGGATGCGGTCAGCCATGCGAAGATCACGGACAATCAAATTGTCTTCGGCAACTCCCGCTGCCAGCGGGCCGTGCTGATGGAGCCGAACTGCGATGCCGCGACCGTCAGGATTGAAAGCAACCATACGAGCGGGCAGAAATAATCCTCCACCGGACGGTCATTTAAAAAAAAGCGATGATAAGGAAAACAGTATGACAAAACGTGAAGTTGTTCGACTCGTTTTCAGCGGCCAGAAACCCCCGTATGTTCCCTGGCACTGCCAGTTCACCCAGGAACCCTGGTCGATGCTCGTCCATCATTTCGGCGGCGAGGATGCGGCTGAGGCGGCCGTTGACAACCACATCCTTGAGCTGGGCTCAGCCATCGGCTTTTTCGAGGAGATCGGCAACGACCGTTTACGCGACGTGTTCGGCGTGACGTGGGACCGGTCGGTTGACAAGGACATCGGCATCGTCGAGGGTTGCGTGTTGCCGGAGCCGACGCTGAAGGGGTACTCGTTTCCGAATCCGCTCGACCGGCGGTTTTTCGCCGACATCCCGGAGAAGATCGCGAAGTATCCCGACCGATTTCGTGTGTTCTATGTCGGGTTTTCACTGTTCGAGCGGGCGTGGACGCTGCGCGGGATGGAGAACCTGATGATGGACTTCATCGATAATCCCGGTTTCGTTCACGACCTGTTCGGCGCCATTGCCGACTACAACCTCGTGCAGGTCGGAGAGGCCTTGAAGTATGACATCGACGCCGTCTATTTCGGCGACGACTGGGGGCAGCAACACGGCCTGATCATGGGCAAGCCGTTCTGGGACGAATACATCAAGCCGCAGCTTCAGCACATGTATGGTCTTGTCCGAGGCGCCGGGAAGTTCCAGATGATCCACTCCTGCGGCGATGTGGATGAGCTGTTCGACGATCTGGTCGGCCTCGGCTTGAACTGCTTCAACCCGTTCCAGCCTGAGGTCATGGACACGACTGCGCTGCTGGAAAAATACCGCAGCCGGCTGGCCTTTCACGGCGGGCTTTCGACCCAGCGCGTCCTGCCCTACGGTACTGAGGTACAAGTCCGTGAGGAATCCCGGCGATTGCTGGCACGGGGTCGGGAGGGCAGCTACATCTTTGCTCCGTCGCACGCGGTGGAGAGCGATGTGCCGCTTGCCAACATTCTTGCCTTTCTTGACGAAGCCAAACAAGCGAAATTGGAGGTCACACGATGAGGCATATTTTTCTATTCCATTCGAGGCAACACATGAAAAGAAGAACTAGTTTAGCCTGTATCATATTATCGGTATTGTCGGGGTTGAGAGCTGTCGAATCCTTTGCGGCATCACCCTCATATACCAACCCGATCCTAGCCGGGGATTATGCCGACCCCTCGATCGTCAAGGTTGGAGATGACTTCTACATGACCCACAGCTCGTTCCGCTACGCGCCCGGCTTGCTCATCTGGAAGTCGCGTGACCTCATTCACTGGAGCCCCGTCACGCGGGCCTTGCAGGAATACTTCGGCGACATCTGGGCGCCGGACATTGTCCACCACAATGGCACGTTTTATATCTACAGCAAGAGCACGCGCGGCAACTTCGTCATTCACGCGCCGTCCATCGAGGGGCCGTGGAGCAAGCCGGTGCTGCTTAACGTCGGCGAGATCGACCCCGGCCATGTGGTCGGCCCGGACGGGAAGCGCTACCTGCATTATTCGAAAGGGACGGCGGTCGGGCTGGCGGACGACGGCTTGTCGGTCACGGGCGAGTTGAAGAAAGTCTATGACGGCTGGCCGTTCCCGGAAGAGTGGCGCACGGAGGGGTTCTGTCTCGAAGGTCCCAAGTTGTTCTTCAAGGACGGCTACTATCATCTGATCTCCGCCCAGGGCGGCACGGCAGGCGCCTCGACCAGTCACATGGTGGTACAGGCCCGGTCCCGGACGCCGCTGGGGCCTTGGGAGAACTCGCCCTACAATCCAGTGATCCGCACACAGAGTCGTGTGGAGACGTGGTGGTCGCGCGGGCACGGGACGGTCTTCGAAGCATCGCCTGGGGATTGGTGGATCGTGTATCACGCTTATCGTAACGGGGCGCGAACGCTTGGCCGTCAGACACTCATGGAACCTGTCGAATGGACCCCCGACGGCTGGTTGAAGTCCAAGGCGGGCCAGGATCCGGCCGGTCCGATCCCGGTGCCGAAACTTCCGCCAGCGCCGTTGCCGCCGATGGCGTTGTCCGATGATTTCGCCGGTCCGAAGCTCGGCATCCAGTGGCAGTTCTGGGACGAGTTTGAGCCGGGGCGGTTCCAGTTCCGCGACCATGCGCTCGTCGTGAAGGGGAAGGGCGAAACGCCGGCGGATTGCAGTCCGATGACGATCATGGCAGGGGATCTGGCCTACGAGGTGACCGTGGATGTCGAGGTCGAGGGGAACGCCAAAGGCGGCCTCATCCTCTTCTACAATCCCTCCGCTTATGCCGGTATGGGCATCGGCGACGGAGCACTCTGGTCGGGCACGCTCGCTTCTTTGCGCAAGACCCGGATACAGGTTCCGGGAAAGCGCATGACCCTGCGGATTGTGTTCGACCACAACGAGGTCGATTTCCTCGCCGGTCCGGATGAGAAATCCCTCAAGAAGGTCGCCAACTCGGAGGACCTAAGCGGCTATACCCACGCCACATTCGGAGGGTACCTCGCCTTGCGCCCTGCTCTTTACACGGCCGGCGACGGCAATGCCGTCTTCCGGAATTTCCGGTATCGTAAATTGAATGATCAATGAGAGCAAAGTCATGATAGACAGAATACTGCTTGTCGCGATGCTGCTTGCCGCGGCTGTGAATACCATCTTTGCCGGGAACGCCCCTGTCGAGCCGAAGGTCGTGGAGTTTCCGCTCAGCTCGGTCAGACTTCATGAGCTATCGCCCTTCACCAAGGCGATGCAGATCGACCGGACCTACCTGCTTAGTCTCAATTACGACCGCCTGCTCTCGCACATGCGGAAATCTGCCGGGCTTACACCGAAAGCGCCGCCTTATGGTAACTGGGAAGGTAAGTCCTGGACGATCGGGCACGCCATGTCGGCGCTCTCGATGCACTACGCGGCAACCGGAGACAAGGAGGCTTTGGACAAACTGAACTATGCGGTGGAGGGTGTCGCGGAGTGTCAAAAACCGGATACCGGCTTCATCGCGCAGAATGACTGGTGCCGGAAGATGTATGAAGACATCGCCAATGATCCGAGGAAGGATGAGAAGCCCACGAATCGGTGGCAGGTCTTCGGCATCAAGGAATACAAAGTCCCCTTCTACTACGTCCATAAACTCAACGCGGGCCTGCTGGACGCCTGGCGATATGCCGGCAACGAAAAGGCGAGGGCTGCATTCCTGAAGCATTGCGACTGGCTTTGTTCCTACATGGACCGCTTCACCGACCAGCAGTTCGAGAATGTCCTCTATGTCGAGCACGGCGGCTTGAATGAAACTCTCGCTGAGGCGGCCGCTCTGGCTTCCGATAAGGCCGCAGCCGAAAAATATCTGAGGAACGCGAAGAAGTTCTCGCACAAGGAGATGCTCGTCGCCTTGGCAAAGGGGGAAGACATACTGCCCAAGCTGCATGCCAACACGCAGATTCCGAAATTCGTCGGCTTCCGGCGGATCGCCGACCTGACGCAAGACCAGCAATACGCCGACGCGGCGCGGAACTTCTGGAACATCGTGGTTGAGACGCAGACCTTCTCACTCGGCGGCAACAGCATTGGCGAACATTTTCCGGAGGCGAACCAATTCGAGAAAGCGCTCGCGCGCACGGCCGGCCCCGAGACCTGTAATTCCTATAACATGCTCAAACTCACGGAGGGCCTGTTCCGAGCCGAGCCGGTGGCGAGATACGCCGACTACTATGAACGCACGATGTACAACCACATCCTCAGCTCGCAGGATAACGATAGCCCCGAAGGCGGCTTCGTCTACTACACCCAGTTGCGCCCGCTTTCGTACCGGGTCTTCTCCAAGGTGCACGAGCACTTCTGGTGCTGCGTGGGCACCGGCCTCGAGAACCATGTGAAATACGGGAAGTTCCTCTACGCCCACAGCGCGAATGCCTTGTATGTGAACCTCTTCGTCCCTTCCACGGTCGTCTGGAAGGAAAAAGACATCACGCTTGCGCAGAAAACGCGCTTCCCGTCAGAGGAAGGCATCCAATTCACCATCCAGACACCGAAAGAATCCGTCGAGTTCACGCTGCGCATCCGCAAGCCGGAGTGGGTTGCCGGCAACGCGCTGGCTGTTTCCGTGAACGGCGCCAAGGAGTCTCTCACCGCAGCCGATGACGGGTATATCGCCCTCACCCGTGCGTGGAAAAATGGCGACGCCGTTTCCGTGAGCCTGCCCATGCGCATCCGTGTCGAGTCGCTGAAAGGGGCCGCGCCGTTTTATGCGATGCTTTATGGCCCGATCCTCCTCGCCCAGCGCAACGGCACCCAGGGCGTGCCCGCCTTCAAATGGATCCATCAACATACGGGAAACGGATTGAACATGCCCATCGGCAACATGCCGTTCCTGAAGGTAAGCCCGCAGGATTTACCCAGCCGCATCAGGAAAAATGATGGCGAAAAACTCTCGTTCAAGATCGATCCCGCCATCATTGACAAGGCCGATGCGATTGAACTAGTGCCGTTCAACGAAATCTATGAAGAGCGCTACGCGATGTATTTCCCGGTGGGCGATGACAAGGTCCTCGCCGCCTATCGCGACACATACAAAATGCTGGAGTCCAGCGACCGCGAGAAGGTTCTCGCCCGGGCGGTCGATTCCATGATCTTCGGGTGGCAGCAGCCCGAAACCGACCACAAGGTCAAGGCGGGAAAGGAGTCGTGGGTCGGCTATTTCCGGGACGAGTTGCCCTTCCGCAGCGCAAAGGATTGGTTCGCCGCCATGTTTGCCGCGCCCGAGGGGCAATTCCAGAAAGGCATGAAACTCGCCGTCTTTACCGAAATTCACGGCGCCATCACTGGCCGCGCCTGGGAAATCGCCGTCAACGGCCAAACCATCGCCACCGAAACCCTCAAGGAAAAACTCAGCGACAAGCTGGAAATCCGCGAATACCCGATCCCGCAGGAGATCGTCGATGCCAGCAACGGCATGTTCGAGGTCAAGATCACCTGTCGAGAAAAAGAAGCCGGCCCGATCTTCAAGATGGGAATTGTGAATCAAGTCATGTGGACCCCACCGATGTATTTCGGCGATTCCGATCGGATCGGCCATCCGTTCGCCAAAGATCCGAGCGTGATCCGTTTTGGCGGCCGTTATCTCATGTATTACTCGATCGCCGCATGGGCGAAGGAATTAACGCCTCCTGGCGCGCCGCGTGGCTGGGCGATCGGCATCGCTGAAAGCCGGGATTTGGTGAATTGGAAAAAGATCGGCGAAATCCTCCCTGAGCAGGCGTGCGAGAAGAACGGGATCGTCAATGGCCGCATCATCCTGCTTGATGGGAAGCTCCACCTTTTCTACAACACCTACGGCAACGGCGCCAAGGACGCCCTCTGCCATGCCACGAGCGAGGACGGACTCCACTTCACCCGCAACCCCACCAACCCGATCTGGCACCCCACGGGGGATTGGAACAATGGACGCGCGATTGACGTGGATGTGGTCGAGTGGGGCGGCAAACTCATCATGTATTACGCCACGCGCGACCCCGCCGGCAAAATCCAAATGCTCCACGCCATCGCCGCGCCGCGCAAATCGGGATTCAACCGCGACGACTGGAAATCACTTTGCGACGGCCCAGTGTTGAAGCCGGAGTTACCGTGGGAAAAGACCTGCATCGAAGCGCCATCGGTGATCAAGCGCGGCGACACGCTCTATCTCTTCTACGGCGGCGGCTACAACAACGCCCCACAACAGATCGGCTGCGCCATGAGCAAAGATGGCATCCACTTCGAGCGGCTGTTCATCGACAAGCCGCTGTTGCCCAACGGCGCGCCCGGCGAATGGAACTCCTCCGAGTCCGGCCACCCCGGCATGTTCGAGGACGACGACGGCCAACTCTACATGTTCTACCAGGCTAACAATGATCAGGGCCGCACCTGGTTCATCTCTAAGGTGGAGATCGGCTGGGACGGCGACAAGCCCAAGGTTATTCAGGCGGAATAGGTGGCTTTTATGAAACAATCGCCCTTACACCCCATCGTTTACTCCATGCTCTCATGCATCGCCATGAGCGGATTCCTGCGTGCGGATGTGAACCCCAGCCCCCTGTTCTCAGACGGCGCGGTTCTCCAGCAGGGCGTGCCGCTGCCGGTATGGGGTCAAGCCGGGGCAGGCGAGAAGGTCACCGTGCGCTTCAGAGGAGCAGAAGCCTCGGCCACCGCCGACAGGACTGGAAAGTGGAAAGTCCAACTGCCCGCCCAAGAAGCCGGAGGGCCGTTTGAAATGACCCTCTCGGGCAGCAACACACTCACCATCGGCAACATCCTCGTTGGCGAGGTCTGGGTGTGCGCCGGACAGTCGAACATGGCCTTCAGCCTGAATGGAGCGGACAATGCCGCAGCCGAAATCCCCACAGCCAACTACCCCAAGCTCCGGCTGTTCGGGGTGGGAGCCAAAGGACATGCTCTTCCGCAGACCACGCTGCCCGGCGGAAAATGGGTCGAGTGCTCCCCGCAGACGGTGGGCGGGTTCACCGCCGTGGGCTACTACTTCGGGCGTGATCTGCTCAAGGCCCGCGCGGTGCCGGTGGGGCTGATCAGCGCGACGTGGTGCGGGACGGTGGCGGAGTCGTGGACCAGTCTCGACGGACTCAAGAAGCACAAGGAACTCCAGGGCTATGTCGATGTCGCCCAGAAGCTGGCCGACAATTACCCGCGGGCCCAGTATCTGCTCCCTGGCCGATTCGCTCAATACTGGGCCGAATTCACCAAGTGGGACAACTCCACCGGAAAGGCATATCGGAAAGCCTACGAGGAGTGGGAGACCGCCACGAAGGCGGCCAAGGCCGAGGGTAAGCGTCCGCCCATGGCGCCGCCCCCTCCCAGGAATCTGCCCCCGCTCCCTCCGCCCTCGCCTGACGCCGATGAACAACGTTTTATTCCGTCGGTGATTTTCAACGGCAAGATCGCCCCGATCACGCAGTATCCGATCAGGGGCGTGATCTGGTATCAGGCCGAAGGCAACTCGGTGAAGGACCACGAACCGAGCACGGAGAAGGCGATGGAATACCGGACCCTGTTCCCCTGCCTGATCGCCGATTGGCGTGACAAGTGGGGCATTGGCGATTTCCCGTTCCTCTTCGTGCAGCTTCCCGCCTTTGTGAAGTTCTGTCCGGAAATCCGCGAGGCGCAACTGCTCACCCTGGGAAAATCACCCAACACGGCGATGGCGGTCACTGCCGACCTCGGCGAACCCGGTAACCTTCACCCGACGAACAAGGAGCCGGTTGGAGTCCGCCTTGCGCTGGCGGCACGTGCAGTGGCCTACGGGGAGAAGATCGCGTATTCCGGCCCGCTCTTCAAAAGCCTCAAAACCGATGGCAGCAGGGCCATTCTTTCTTTTGAACACACGGGCGGGGGCCTCGTTGCGAAGGGCGGAGAACTCAAAGGTTTCACCATCGCGGGTACAGACGGGAAATTTGTTCCTGCGAAAGCCGAAATCGTCGGGGAGACCGTTGTCGTTACCAGCCCTGAAATCAACACGCCCGCCGCTGTGCGCTATGGATGGTCGAATGTTCCGGATGTGAACCTCTTCAACAAGGAGGGCCTGCCCGCATCCCCGTTCCGCACAGACCTTTCGCACCCCATCATAAACGGCGGACTGCAGAAACCCTGATGCACTTTTACTGTCAACCCTCGCCATTCAAAACTCAATAAAACCATGAAAACTAAACACATCATTCTCGACACCCTCCTGCTGGCATCAACCACCCTTCTCGCTGCCCAAGACACGACGGCTGATAACAGAATGTCGCGCTGGGCTGACGATCTGCTCTCCGCCAAAAGGGAGTTGCTGCGGCAGGCCGGCGAAACCTACACCTTCAAGCCCGTGAGCACGCTGACGATCAAGCTCGGGCAAGAGCCCCAAAGCATCAGCGTGGATGTCTCCGGCATCGACGATCTCGTGCTCCAGACGGACGCGAAGGGCAAGATGGATCGACTGCCCGTGGTCATCGGCGACCCGGTGCTGACGGGATTGGATGGAAAGCGCATCCCCCTGTCGTCATTGACGCCGTCCAACGCGAAACTTCTGACTGGCCGATTTTCAACCGACAAGGATTTGTCCGGAAAGCCGTTGTCGGTCAAAAGCAAGACGTACGCGGCCGGCGTCCAGTTCAGGACGGATATTGATGTGGTGTTCAAGCTGGACGGGAAGTTCAAGATGCTGGACCTGCAAGCCGGAGCCGATGTGTTCAAAAACAAGAGCAACGTGCCTGTGAAACTTAAATTCAACGACAGGTTCCGTCAAGACGCTGAGCAAAGACTCGACAAGATCACCGAGGTCTATCCGGAATTGGCGACGGTCACCTCGGGCCTTGGGATGGAATGGATATTTGACAGAGGCTCGGCAAGGGAATTGGCGTTTCTGGATACGATGCTCAAACAGTTGAAAGAATCCGGGAAGCCATTCTCGGATAAGGTTGATAAACTGGCGCAGGCACCAGACAGCAAAGCCATCCTCGCCCAGATAGCCGAGCTTAACTCGTTCTCGAATGCGTTCAAGCTCTGCAAGATGCAGCTTGACCTGGTGAACCCGGAGGCCTTGGGGAGGGCGTTGATGGATTTGGCGAAGGCGCATCCCGGCACGTTTCCGGATCTGGCAAGACTTGAGGCCGAGGTTAAGGCGTTGCCCGCCAGGATCGCTGCCTTGAAACAGGATTTCACCGCGCAGAGCGCCAACGCCATCGCCGACTATGAGAAGATTTATGGCCTTCAGCGTGAGATATTGCTGCGCAACCCAGTCCTTGATTTCGACAAGATACTGTTGATAAAACGCCTTGTGCGTCCCGTTCAAACGGTACAGGGAAGTCTGGGGTTCCCCGTGAACTACATGGGCACGTCGGACATTCCCGGTACCGGCTGGGACAATCAGATCGCCACGCTTGAGTACAGGAAAAAGGACGCGGAGCCTGCCTGCATATTCAAACCCGCCAAAACAGAGTTCATCTGCGACATGAATCTGCATTTCGATGCCGACCGCATGCTCCTGTCGATGCCCAACGAGAAAAAGATATGGCAGGTCTTCGAACTGAAGACAGACGGCACCGGCTTGAGGCAGGTCATCTCCGATACTGGCAACGACAACGACATCCACAACTATGACGCCTGCTATCTTCCCAACGGTAAAATCATCTACACGTCCACGGCGCCTATGATCTCCGTGCCATGCACGGGCGGCGGTTCCAAGGTGGCCAATATCTTTCTCTTCAACCCGGCGGACAATTCGAGGCGTCAACTTTGCTTCGACCAGGAGCACAACTGGTGCCCGCGCGTCATGAACGACGGCCGTGTCCTCTACCTGCGCTGGGAATACTCCGACCTTCCCCACTCCAACAGCCGCCGCCTTTTCACGATGAACCCGGACGGCACCGGGCAGTTGGCGTATTACGGAAGCAGCTCCTACTGGCCGAACGGGGTTTTCTTCGCCAAGCCAATCCCAAACCATCCGACGAAGGTTGTCGGCATCGTCACCGGGCATCACGGTTCGGCACGTATGGGCGAGATGGTTATCTTCGATCCTGCCAAGGGCACGTCCGAGGCCGACGGCGTCGTGCAGCGCATCCCCGGCTTTGGCAAGAAGGTGGAGCCGGTGGTGGCTGACGCGTTGGTGGACAGGTCATGGCCCAAATTCCTCCATCCTTACCCCCTCAGCGACAAGTATTTTCTCGTCTCCTGCAAACCGACCCCCGACGCCCAGTGGGGCGTGTACCTTGTGGACATATTTGACAACCTGCTGCCCCTCAAGGAAATTCCAGGGCAAGCCCTCTTCGAGCCGGTCCCGTTGAGGAAACAAAGCGTGCCTCCGGTGATCAGCGAACGTGTCGATCTGAAACGCGACGACGCGGTCGTCTATATCCAGAACATCTACTATGGCCCCGGGCTCAAGGGCATCCCCAAAGGCACGGTGAAGTCCCTGCGCATCCTGAGCTACACCTTCAGCTATCATGGCACAGGCGGACTTCATGGCGTGCTGGGCATCGACGGCCCCTGGGACATCAAGCGCGTGTTGGGCGTCGTTCCGGTCTATGAGGATGGCTCGGCGAGCTTCAGGATACCGGCGAACCGCCCGGTAGCCTTGCAGCCTCTTGATAAGGACGGCAAGGCCCTGCAGATCATGCGTAGCTGGTTCGTCGGCATGCCGGGCGAGACCGTCTCCTGCGTCGGCTGCCATGAGAACCGCAACGACACGCCGATGCCGAACGCCAGCGTGGCGTCGACCCAGACGCCCATGGATTTAAGCACGTGGCGTGAGGACAAGACGTATGGCTTCAGTTTCGCCAACGAGATCCAACCCGTGCTAGACAAGTATTGTATCGGCTGTCATGACGGCTCCAAGGAGGCCAAGGGCAAAATAGATCTCCGAGGGGATGTGATGATAAAGGATTATTCATCGAAGCACCCGGGCAACGGATCATACATCGAAGGTATCGCCGGTAAATTCTCAATTGCTTATGCGGATCTCTACTCGTTTGTGCGCGGTTCCGGAATCGAAAGCGATATGCGTCTGTTAACGCCGATGGAGTTCCACGCGGATTCCACAGCCTTGATACAGATGCTCCGAAAAGGACACAACAATGTTACGCTGGACAAGGCATCCATGGAGAAGCTGATCACATGGATAGATGTCAATCGCCCATACCATGGCACATGGTCGGGCGTGGTCGGCGACACGGCAGTCCAAAAGGAAGGACGTCGCGCTGAACTGCGCAAACGCTATGCCAATGTCGACGAGAACCACGAAGAGAAGCCTAAGGCCGGGGAGAGACAGCACGTTGTCATGCCTGGAAAACGCAACGAACCGGACAAGACCGTCCCCTCCCTGCAAGGCTGGCCGCTGGCTGCCGACGCCGCTCGGGCGGAGCAGGCCAAACTTGGAGGGACCAGCAAGGAAGTCGATCTTGGCGACGGCATCAAGATGGTCTTCCGCAAGATCCCGGCGGGCTCCTTTGTGATGGGCTCCAACGCTGGACATCGGGATGAACTGCCGCAGACGGTCGTAAGGATCGAGAAGCCCTTCTGGATCGGCGAAGCAGAGGTCAGCAACAGGCAATATGTCCAGTTCGATGCCACGCATGACAGCCGTCGCGAGGACAGGCATGGCTACCAGTTCGGGCAGCTCTGCTACCAGGCCAACGAGCCCGACCAGCCCGCCGTCCGCGTTGCATGGCGTGAGGCCAAGGCCTTCTGCGCCTGGTTGTCCAAAACAGCACGTGTCAGGGCCGTCCTGCCAAGCGAGGCCCAATGGGAATACGCCTGCCGCGCAGGTTCGGCGACGCCCTTCTCTTTCGGTGCGGTCGATGCCGATTACACAAAGCACGCCAATCTGGGTGACCAGCGACTGGCGGAGTTCGCTTGCGACCCTTACCGGTACAGGGTGCCCATACCAAACTCGTCACGGTATGACGCCTATATCCCGAGGGATGACCGTTTCAACGATGGCGGCTTCATCTCTGAGCCGGTCAAGAAATATCAGGCCAACCCATGGGGCTTGTACGACATGCATGGCAATGTCTGGGAGTGGACACGCTCCGAGTACAGGCCTTATCCATACAAGGCAGATGACGGCAGGGAGTCGGACACCATCGGGGCGGAACGCGTCGCACGCGGCGGCTCATGGTTTGACAGACCCAAAATCGCCACGGCGAGTTATCGTCTGCCGTATTGCGACTACCAGAAGGTCTACAACGTCGGGTTCCGGGTGGTCCTGGAGGAGTGAGATTTGAGGCAAACATCATCAGTAATGGAATACAAATAGGAGCAACATGTCAATGAAACACACAGCAATACGACTCGCCGCCCTCTTGGCCGCTACGGCGGTTATGGCCGCGGAGAACCCCGTTGGACCAGAGGATCTGAAGTGTGATGAAATCCTCTTTGTCAAACGGATGCCATACTCCTCCGACCATAATTACACCGATGTCGAAAACGGGACTAGCCCGGACCGGTTCAAACCAAACAATGGCATTTACGCTTACAATGTGCGGGCCCGGCAGGAGCGGGCTGTAATCAAGGCGGCCGACATGCCAGGCGGAAAAGGCTTCATCGGCAAGATAAGCTTGTCGTTTGACGCCAAGAAAGTCGTCTTTGATTTCCGGCCTGACGCCGGGTCGGCTTTCCGTATTTGGGAAGTCCGGGTGGATGGTTCGGGGCTGCGCCAGGTTTCCTTCCCTCCGCCGGACGAGGCGGAGAAGGCGGCTCGCTGGAGACCCGGCTGGCACACGGATGACGCGCACCCGTGTTATTTGCCGGGAGGCAGAATTGTTTTCTCCTCGTCCCGTTGTGAACGTACCGTCTTGTGCGGCTCGTCCAGTTCATTGCTGGCTTCCAGCCTGTATGTCATGAATGCCGATGGCAGCCAGGTCGAACCATTGACACATAGCCAGTTGAGCGAATTTTGCCCGGTTGTGCTTGATGATGGCCGGATCATGTACCAACGCTGGGAATATGTGGACCGTGGGGCACGGGTATCCAAGGTGATCTATGCGATGAACCCGGATGGCACCATGCCCCAGGAATTGTATGGGCTGGCCAACGATGATACGACCGTCTACACCTATCCTCAGCCGC
>Ga0247841_10009645_pt1 | contig 13441 bp, 11 predicted proteins | sample LaCruzMarch2015__2_FD_192410 | JGI IMG/M metagenome (GOLD analysis project Ga0247841, IMG submission 192410) | Freshwater microbial communities from meromictic Lake La Cruz, Castile-La Mancha, Spain - LaCruzMarch2015_18m | ecosystem: Environmental > Aquatic > Freshwater > Lake | place: Spain...
GCGAACGTTCATCTTTCCAAACCGAAATCTCTTATTTCCAAAAAGGCAGCCGCCATAACCCCGACGAAAAAAAGCAGGATTTTACTTACTACCTGATGCGGTTAGGATACATCGAAATGCCTTTTCTTTTACAATACAAAATAAAAAACAGCCTGACACTTGAAGCCGGTCCCTCCTTTTCATTCCTTCTGCACAGTTTCGAAGAGCTTGATTATGTCCAGATTGATTATGGGGAATTCAGCCCGGTAAATGTTTCTTTTATGGCGGGCATAGGATACCAGATCTCTGATAAACTGAGCGTTCATTTCAGGAACAACAGTTCGGTAATCAGTATCCGGAAAGACAAAAAAAACTTAGTTGATGGGGCTGTGAACGGAATAATTGATAAAGGACAATATAACGATGCGGTGGTATTGTTTCTGAGTTACAAGCTTTAAATTAGTTTGAACGTTTGAGAAGTTATTAGTTTGAGGGTTGTTCATAAAAGAAACCATGTAAAAATCAATCTATGAAAAACCGGAAATTAAAACTGATTATCGGCGTAACCGGGGCAAGCGGGGCAATTTATGCCAAAGTGCTGTTTGATAGCCTTTTGCAATTAAATGATCGCATTAACGATGTTGCAGTGCTGTTTTCTGAAAACGCTAAAAGTGTCTGGGAATACGAGCTTGGTAATTCATCGTTCATGGAATTGCCCTTTACTTTGTATGAAAAGGATGATTTTTATTCACCTGTCGCTTCTGGTTCGGCCGGGTACGAAGCCATGATCATCGTTCCTTGCAGTATGGGAACTTTGGGGCGTATCGCGGCCGGGATTTCCAACGACCTGATGACCCGGGCAGCCGATGTCATCCTGAAAGAACGCCGAAAACTCATCCTTGTTACCCGCGAAACGCCTCTGAACCTCATCCATATCACTAACATGAAAACGGTTACCGAAGCCGGAGGGATTATCTGCCCGGCGTCGCCTTCGTTTTACAGCCATCCCCGGAACATGGCTGAACTTGCAAAAACGGTAACCGACAGGGCGTTGGCATTGGCCGGGTTGGAAATTGAAGGATTCCGCTGGGGCAGGGGATCAGAAGATTTAACAAGAGCAAAAGAGTGATAAGAAGAATGATGGTTATCGTCTTCAGTGTTCGAAAACAGGAAATAAATCAAAAAAAAGAGCCAGATCCGCTTTTCAGCGTTCTGACTCTTTTTATTTGCAGGTAAGATAACGATTTCCCGGTCGGAATGACCTTTTATTGTTTTAGCTTCACAAACCGCGTGGCCGACGTCGCCCCTTTGCCATTCGTAACCTGAACCAGGTATATGCCATCCAACAACTTGTCCACCGGGATACGGATTTGTTTCTCGCTGGTTGCATCATTCACGTTTTCCATAACAATTACCCTTCCCGTCATATCGCGGATAGTGATCTGAGCGATTTTTTGCGCATCTGCTTTCAGGCTGATGGTGAGGAAATTGGAAGCCGGGTTTGGATATACACCACTGATTAACTGCACTTTATCGGCAATGCCTGCTATGGTTTGCCCGCTGATCGTCATCACAACTGTGGCGGTGCTGTTGGCTTCATCTAAGGTAACCGTTACCGGATAGGTAGTCATCCCTGTGATTACAGGATAAACTTTATATTCCCCGTAAGGCAACCCGGCAAAAGAAAATGTTCCATCTGCCTGTGAGAACATATATTTGACAGGAGTGTCGGTGTTGTCGAGTATCAGGATTTCCTGATCCCCAACGTTCATGGATTTCCCGCCGGTTGTCAGTCCGCCGTTTATTATTCCATTGCCGCCACTGATGCTGTCGAAAGGAACAAGATGGATATTGTAAGGATTGGCCGGTTGTCCCAATACAATGGGTGTGGCATTTTCCCAGAGGAATTCGTCCCCGAAATAGGTGGGCAGGTATCCCTGGGCATAAACAGTGCCTTGTGCAGGGATGGCAAGTATGCGGTAAATCCCTGAACCCACGTTAATGAAATTATAAACATTCCCGGAATCAGGATATGCCTGCTGAATCATATTCAGGTTTCCGAGCGAATCCTGACCGAAAAGCAGCACTTCACAAGCAGTGACAATCTCGTTTCCGGCAAATACCTGCCCGTAAAGAATGAAGGTTTCGAATATAGAAAAAGTAATCGGAGCCGTATAAGTACTGGTACAATTGGTTGAATCAGTGGTTGTAAGGGTTACGAAATAGGTTCCCTGGCCGCTGAAAACATGATCTGGGTTTTGCAAAGTACTGTTGTTATTGATACCTGAAGCAGGATCGCCGAAATCCCAAACGAAACTCGTTGGATAAAAGTTAGAGGTTATTCCTTCAAAATGAATTTCGAATAAAGTATTTCCTGTAGTGGCTGTGAAGTAACTGTTGCAACCGTTGGGTATCGAATCCATCAAGGTGATGCTTGTTGAAGAAACATCCACACAACTGTCGTTGGTAATCGTTGTTAAGGAAACAATATAAGTTCCTTGTGCAGGATAAGTATGGGTTACCATTGTCCCGGCAGAGGTAGTCCCGTCGCCCAAATCCCAGTTATAGGATGCATTCTGCTGGTTGATCATCCCTCCATAAATCGTTACCGAAAGGCCTTGGATTCCTGCTATAGAAATGAAGTTATCGCATGGCAAGGGAGGATTGATGGTGTCGTTCAGGTACAGAAAGTAAAAGGAATTATCGTAACAGCTATCATTTGTAACAGTACTTAACTCCACATTGTATGCTCCCGGTGAAGGGAAGGTATGGGAAATATTTGCCCCCGTGCCGGTTGTTCCATCGCCGAATTCCCAGGTGTAAACAGCACTTTGCTGGTTGTACAATCCTCCCTGGAAGGCAACAACAAGTCCCTGGATTCCATTTACCAAAATATAATTTTCGCATAAGGAGGGTGGAGGAATAGTATCGTTGAGATAAAGAATATACAATGAGGTATCGGCGCAACCATCGTTTGTAAGGGTTGATAAAAGCACGCTATACGTACCCTGAGTGGGGAAATTGTGCGCAATATTTGCTCCCGAGCCTATGGTTCCATCACCGAAATCCCAGGTATAAGCTGCACTTTGCTGGTTGTAAAGTCCCCCTTGAAAAGTAACAACAAGCCCCTGTATGCTGTTCACCAAAATGTAGTTTTGACAATTTGATGGTGGCAGAATACTGTCGTTGCAGATAGCAAAATCAGCCGTGAACTGCGCAGAGCCTCCGGTGTAGGTGATGAATTGGTGGTTCAGATACTGCTGGCAATCGTAAGTGGCAGCGTCAAGAACAATGGATGTTCCCGGAATGAAAGGCACCAGCAGCGTAGCAGCATAATATCCGTTAGCATTGGTAAGCACAGAGTCCGTGATGGCTGTGAATGTGTTAATTGAATCCGCAAAGGCAGTAACACACACCAGATGATCTGGTATAGGTTGTCCGGTTGGGTTTAATGCTACTACCTGTCCCGTAACCTGGATAGAAACATTGATGGCAATGACCTGGGTGCCAGCCAGCAGCAACAGAAAAATTGAAATTAAACGTAGTGTTTTCATAGTTGTTTTTATTTAGTGATTATAAATTATTCTGATAACAAGACTCAAAAAAGGGAAATGGTTGCGTGGAAGATGCAAATTTAATACAGAATTTAATCATTGGTCACTGAGTTATTGGCATATCCAAAATCGCAAATCCGAAATTTAGAACCTATACCATAATCCTGTCCAAATTCCTATTCCATAAGGCGTTGCCAAGGGTTTGTCCTTCGTGTTGTACAAATTATTCAGATAGAATACAATGGCTGGCTCAAAACGGAAAAAGAGATTATTGGAAATGTTCCACGAAATTTGCGGGGCAACCAACCATTGCCAGCTTGTGGAAAGCATGGTATTACTGTTGTTTTTAAGTGAAATAAATTGGGATCCGGGAAGCGAATATTCGGGTTGAACCTCTTTCCTGGTAATTAACATATCGCACGACGGGCCGGTTTTGATCCCCAAATCGAGTTGGCCGAACTGAAAAATCTGTTTGGTAAAATACAAAGGGACCTTCAAATAAGTGTAGGAAAACCTTGTATTGGTGTCGACGAATATTTGCCGGTTGCTGGTAACCGGCTTAAAAACAAAGAGGTAGGATGAATCGTAAGCATTAAAAAGCGAATACCCCTTATAGCCCGTAGTATCAGTTTTCCGGTATTCAAATTCAAATATTCCCCTGTCCTTGTATTGCGTATAACCAATACCTGTTTCTATGCCTGCGTTCAGCTTTTTATGCGAAATGCCTGCCAATACGTTTACGGAATAAAAGTTATTGGGGTTCAACCCATTTACCAAAACTTGTCCGATGCTGCCGATAATGCCTATCGAATAACTGAAAGGATTTGGGTGGGATAGGTTCGGATTGATCGCCGGACCAGAATTGGCCGGAGGATGCGAAATATCAGAAATTCCCGGATTATCAGAAGTGCCCGGATGGTTATTGCCCCATACAACTTCCGGGTTTGAAGAACTTATCACTTTGCCTTCCTCCGGAATTGAACCCGTTTCGGGAGCCGGTTTTTCTTCAACAGGTACAAGGGATGCGATGGCTGATCCTTGCCCGTCGCCCCAGCTGCCCGTTTCGGAAGTAATTGCTTTTTCCTGCTCCTGTTGTAAAGTTGCCAACACTTCAGGTAAATTGTTTTTCAGATTTTCGGGAAGCAAATTATCAGTAAGTGAAGAGGTTGCATTCTTTTCCGGTTGAACCGGTATTACCTTCCCGGATTTCACCATCCCGGCAGCAGGGGCTGTCAATTTGTTGCTCCTTTGGTCAGTCAACCCTTCGCTATCAGTAATATTAGCTTCCCGGAAGGCAGCGTTTTTATGATTTGCACTTGGGTTGCTTTTTATCGGATTTTCCAGGGAGTTAACATCGTCAGAACCCGGTTTGGCTGATTTTGACAACGCAATTAAAGAGGAAGGTGTAATTGCAGGATTACCCGTTAACTGGTTTGGAACAGAAGGTGCATGGTCTTTAGAAGTATGTGTCTTGATGCCTGAATTTGAATTTTTTATGTTGTTGATTCCTTGTGTTTTAATTTTTGACGATGTGATTACATTACCGGTTTCGGAAAGTGGTGTTGCCGAAAAATACGTGTTGAAAACCAACAATCCTGCAACAATGAGAATAACAGCTGATACAATGATTATTCCAACACTTGAGGTTAAGAACTGCCACGGGGATGTCCCTCCCTTGCCAAGTTGTATCCTGATCTTCTTCCACACCCCGGGTGGCGGCGGAGGTGAATGCCCTTCAAGCGATTGCCTGAAAAGCTCGTCAATGGGTTGTATTTCTTTATTCTCTTTCATGGCTGGAGGATAGCATGTTGGGAAATTCCGATTATCTTTTTTTGCAGGAGGTTGCGTGCACGCATAAGTTGGGTTTTTGAAGTGTTTTCACTAATGCTGCATAGTTCTGCAATTTGCTTATGCGTATAATTTTCAAATACATAGAGGTTAAAAACCATACGGTAGCCTTCCGGCAAACCCTGTACAAACCGAAGGAGGATTTCAATCGGGATTTGCTCAAAGGTGGGAACCTCATCTTCTGTTTCTTGTAAATTTTCAACATCCACATCTTCAAAACTGGTCGTATTCAGATGCCTGAAATGCGAACGGATATGGTTAAGGGCATTGTTAACAATGATACGTTTCATCCAGCCTTCGAACGAACCTTCGGCACGGTAAGATTTCAAGGACGAAAAAATTTTGATAAAACCTTCCTGAAGCATATCTTCGGCTTCGGCCTGACAAGAAGCGTACCGGAGACAAATGCCATAAAACTTACCAGCATACAATGCGTAAAGCTCACTCTGAGCCTTACGATGTCCTGAAATGCATCCGCTGATTAGTTTGTATTCCTGCATGATAACCGAATACTATAATGACACTTCTTCTCGAAAAGGTTGCATCGGTGGCCAGATTATTATTACAATAAAGAGATTTGGAGTTAGGGGTTTGGAGTTAGGGTTGTTTCCATGTCAAAAAATTGAAACCGAAATTATCCTTGTCAAGCTAAAGTCGCCTGGTCTCCCCTCTCCTTGTCTCCTTGTCCCCTTGTCCCATCATCCCCTTGTCCCCCATCGCCCCATCCTTCTCCCTCTTGTCACCTACCACTCCACTGCCTTCCTCCTCACCGGCATGGTCATACACCTGCACCCGCCTCCACCGCGCGAAAGTTCCGAGCCATCAATGGTTACTACATATTTGCTGTATTTGCCAATGTCCACTTTATCGTTGTTCACATCGCTGGCTTTTAAAACAGCATAACCATGACGGTTCATTTCGTCAAGGGTGTTCACATTGCGGCCATAGCCAATAACTTTGCCAGGGGCGATGGCAAAAAAGTTGGCCCCGCTGTGCCATTGTTCACGTTCTTGTATCACGCTGTCGCGGCGCCCTCCACAGTAAAGCATTTCCATATCCATTCCCAGTTCCCTCAACACAGTGGGGATATTGGCCACTTCACGTATTGATTTTACCCTGCCATTATCAATGTGTATATGAATAGTGAGATAACGGGTAGGCTGAAGGATAAGCGGTTCGTAAACCATGCACTGATGGCGGTCGAGGAAAGTGAATACCATATCAAGATGAATGAACGACTCGGGAGAATACGGTAGTTCCTGAACGATAACATGGCGTTGGACTTTTTTCTTTTTATAATATTCCAGGATAAAATCAATACCCTGAGAGGTAGTTCTGGTGCCCGTTCCAATGAGCAAAATGTCTTCCCTTGCTACCAGAAAGTCGCCACCTTCGAAACTGAACTCCTTGCAGAAATGTCGGCTTTGTTCGGGATGGATTGTTTTTACACCAAAAGCAGGATGGTTGCGGAAAATGGCATCCATGATAATGGTTTCGCGGTCGCGTATCCGGCTTGCCATCCGGCTTATGAGCACACGGTCGAGCAAGGCAACCGAGGCATCTCGGGTAAAGAAAAAATTATGTAACGGTTCCACAGCATAGCGATCTTTCGACAGAAACCGAGTAAGATTATCTTTGCGCATTTCCACACCTTCGATGAGAGCGGTCGCAAGTTTTTCGGGCTTTATTTCCTTCAGATCGGCAAAAGTATTTTCCGGCAAACGCTCTTTGGTGCAGATGGCCTGCAGAAGGTCGTTCCTGTGTTCTTCTTGTTGTATTATGTTGGTTAACAAATCTTTGATCTGAAATGTTTTTGTAACTTTCGATAGAAAACCTTTAAACTGGTTAAATTCTTTCAGTGCTACCGAGAGGTTCAGGATGTCGCTGTACAAAGCTTTATGGGAACTGTCGGGAGTCATATTTTCAACCTCCGGGCCGGGAGTATGAATGATCACTCCCTCTAAATCGCCTATTTCGGAGCGGATATCAACGGTGAATTTTTTGTCCTGCATGATATTAGGAATTTGGGATGTCGGATATTATATGTGGAACCCGAAACCTAAATGTTAGATCTTTTTAGCGAGAAATTCAATATTCCTTTTTAGCCCTTCAAATTTAGTTCTTTTCAAAGGGGTGTTTTTAAAAATCTTATCAAAGTCAGATGTTGCCAAGCTTTCCCAGTCGGCCTGTTTCATCGAGAGCAATTGGGGAGGCGGGGCAAATTCCGGTTCGTTGTGGGGAGTCGCAAAGCGATTCCAGGGGCATGCCAGTTGGCAGGCATCACAGCCAAATATCCAGTTTCCGAATTTTCCCCTGAGTGTTTCAGGGATTTCCCTTTTGTGTTCGATGGTATAATATGAAATGCACTTTGCGGCATTTAATGTCATCGTACCGGTAAGCGCTCCTGTCGGGCAGGCTTCGATACACTGGCGGCATTCGCCGCACTGGCTTTGGGTTACAGGCTCGTCATATTGCAGGGGCAGGTCGGTGATCAATTCGGCAATAAAATGATAGGAACCTTTCCGGTTGAGCAACAGGCTGTTTTTCCCTATCCAACCCAGACCGGCATTCACAGCCCAGGCTTTTTCGAGGATCGGGGCCGAATCAACACAGGTACGGAAGCTGGTACCGGGGTTTTTTTCGAGTAGCGCCTTTTTTAGAATTTCCAGCTTTTCTCCTATCACATCCTGATATCTTTTGCCATAGGCATATGTGGCAACCCTATAGGCTGCGTCATCGTCTATTTTACGGACCGGATGATAATTCTTTAAAAGTACAATCACCGAGCGGGCACCGGGAAGCAAGAGCGATGGATCAAGCCGCATTTCAAGGTTTTTCCCCATGTAGTGCATTTCGGCCTGATATCCTGCCCTGAGCCATTCTTGTACATATTTTTCATGTTGAGAAAGCTTATGGGCGGGTGCAATTCCACAGGCATCAAATCCAAGCAGAGCAGCTTCCTGTTTGATAAATGCTGACAAATTTTCAGGATTTCCCATGGTTAATGTGTTAATGTGCCGGTGTGCTAATGTGCTAATTATAAATGGTCAGATAAAAACAAATAGACACATTTTCAAATTATTGCATCACCGCATTTTCAAATTATCGCATTATCGAATTATCACATTATCGAATTATCACATTAAAAAAGTTCCCCGTTCATTGAACCTTTGTATTTCCCAAGGTGGCTGTAAGCCTTTTCGGTAGCTTCGCGGCCGCGTGGGGTTCGCATGAGGTAGCCTTCCTGTATGAGGAAAGGTTCATACACTTCCTCGATGGTCCCGGCATCTTCACTAACCGAAGTAGCAATAGTGGTTAGCCCTACCGGTCCTCCTTTGAATTTCTGGATGATTGAACTGAGGATACGGTTATCCATTTCATCGAGGCCATTTTTATCCACCTGCAAAGCAGTGAGCGCATATTGAGCTATCGCGAGGTCAATGGTGCCGTTGCCTTTTATCTGGGCAAAGTCGCGCAAACGGCGGAGCAGCAGGTTGGCAATTCGGGGTGTCCCCCGGCTCCGACGTGAAATTTCAATGGCGGCATCATCGTGAATCGGCACGTGCAATATTCCTGCCGAGCGGATAATGATTTTTTTTAGCGTTTCGGCATCGTAATATTGAAGCCTTGCGTTGATTCCAAACCTCGAGCGCAGCGGTGCTGTCAGCAAACCGGAGCGTGTGGTAGCTCCGATAAGAGTAAAGGGGTTAAGCGTAATTTGTACGCTCCGGGCATTGGGTCCTGATTCGATCATGATGTCAATCCGAAAATCTTCCATGGCCGAATAAAGATATTCTTCTACCACGGGGCTTAGGCGGTGGATTTCGTCAATAAACAGCACGTCATTGGTTTCGAGGCCGGTAAGCAATCCGGCAAGGTCACCGGGCTTATCGAGCACAGGGCCTGAAGTGATTCGGATATTCACTCCCAACTCGTTGGCAATAATGTTTGAAAGGGTTGTTTTCCCTAAACCCGGAGGGCCGTGCAACAATACATGGTCAAGAGCTTCGCCACGTTGATTGGCAGCAGCCACAAAAACCTTCAGATTTTCGACGATACCCTGCTGTCCTGCAAAACTACCAAAATCCAGCGGCCGCAATACTTTTTCGATTTCTTTCTCGGCAGGAGTCATGTGTTCGGGAGTCGCGTCAAGATTTTTGTTTAAAGCCATACTTTTGGTTGAGGTGAGTTGCAAAAGTACAAAAAAGCGGGGGACGGAAGAAGGCATTGGGTATCGGATCTGACAAATCTTGCTTCCTGTTTGACTCAGTTCCAATTTTTTTACTTTGAAGCAGCCTCGCCTATATTTAGTGTCAAAATTCTTTCTACTTTAGCAAAGAATTTAAATAACCTTAAGCCCATGAAAGATATCGTTGTAGCAATAGATTTTTCAAAAGGCTCGATTCATGCGTTGGAATATGCCATTGAGCTTGCCAATATTTCAGGTACCAACGTCAATATGGTTTGGGTTGATAATATCAGTGTTAACGAAGTAGCTTTAACTACTCAGGCAAAAGAAATGCGCAACGAAGCCAAACGTAACTTTATTGATTTGGCAGAAACCTATAAAGACAAACTTCTGAAAGGGAAATTATCTTATAATATGCGGAAAGGCAAAGTTTATCAGGAATTGGCTGCGTATATAAAACAATGCCACTGTTGTTTGCTTATAGTAGGTGCCCATGGAAGTTCAGGATTTGAAGAATACTGGATTGGGACTAATGCTTTCCGGATTGTTTCAAGTGCAACCTGTCCGGTAATAACCGTTAAATATAATTACGATATTCAGCGCGGCATCCGTAAAATGCTTTTACCAATTGACCATAGCCAGCAGACCATCCAGAAAATTGTCTTTGCTGCTGATCTGGCAAAATGTACGGGAGCAGATATAAATATCCTTGCAATCAATTCGAGCAACCTCAAATCAATGCAAAAAGTGATTGACAACAATGTTGCGAAAATTAAAAAACACCTTGATCTAAAAGGTGTTAATTATTATATTGACACTATTTCGTCAAAAAATTTAGCTGCCGATATTTTACGTCATGCTTACCATATTGACGCTGACCTGATCACAATAATGACAGATACCCTTGATCAGGCGAGTTCGATCATGTTGGGTCCTTATGCCCAGCAACTGGTAAACTACTCACCTCTGCCTGTACTAAGCATCCATCCCAAAGATAATTTCTCAATAAATTAAACTTCAACCGGTTGTGAGCAAGACGTTTCTTTTTATACTTGTTTTCTACGCTGCTTCTATGTTCAGCGTTAATGCACAGATGCTCTTCCCATCTGACGGCAAAGTAGAAATTGTACAAGATGAGCGAATCACCCAACTTAGCGGGCATTACCTGAAAGTGAGCCAGAAAAATAACAGTATTGACGGTTACAGGATCCAGATTTTCTTCGATTCAGGAAGTAATTCCAAAAAAAAGGCTTCCGAAATAAGAGATGAGTTTCAGTTGAATTATTCAGGCGTGAAAGCCTATCTTTCTTATAAAGAGCCATACTACAGGGTGAGGGTGGGTGATTTCCGTACCTTGATCGAAGCAGTCGGGTTTCAGAAAAAAATTGGTGGGAATTACCCAAATTCTTTCCCTGTAAAAGATAAAATTTCCCTTTAGGAAGGTTGGCATAATCACAGAATTAAAGGTAATCCTTGATTCATAAAGCAGTCTAAGTTTCAGACAAAAACAGAACGCAGATAGCATAGATTGAGCAGATCTTCGATTGATTTTATTAGAAAAATGTTTTAAAAAATCAAACTTCATCAGGCAGCAGTAAAAACAGTAGCTGTTTCTTCCTCGATTACCCAAATGTTTTCATAGCAATTCCAGGGAATCAAGACAATTATTTTCGATAATCAGCCTAAGCACATATGCTAAAATTTTGATTTTTTCATCAATTCCACTTGTTTGAAAAAAACACTTGCATAACTGTAAACTTATCATTATCTTAGCCATCTCAAATTACGAACTTTAACCTCAAACAATTATCCTGTATGGCCAATATTATTGCAGCAATTGATTTCTCCGACTGTTCTGTTAATGCACTTGTGCATGCTGTTTCGATAGCCGGACCAGGGGCACTGGATGTTCATATGATTTGGGTCAACAACCCGAGTATTACCAAAACAACCATATATTCCGAAGCATCGGCCGACCTTATAGATGGCATCAGGAAACAATTCGTTACCCTTATCGAAAGGTTTCAGCCATTGCTCCCTGATTCGAAAATTGATTTCGTGATACGCGAGGGGAAAGTGTACCGGGAAATAATTGACGAATCTAAAGAAATGGACAGCATGTGCATTGTCATGGGGACTCATGGTGTTTCAGGGTTTGAACAATTTTGGATTGGCAGCAATGCCAACAAACTTATTTCGGTTGCATCATGTCCGGTGATCACCCTTAGGGCAGGAATTGATGTGAAGCAGGAACTGAAATCCATTGTTATGCCGGTTGACAGTACCCTCGATACACGTCAGAAAGTCCCGTTTACTGCTTACCTTGCCAAACTGTTTGATGCCGAAATTTACGTACTGTCACTCTATGCTTCCAAATATAAGGCTATTCAAAAAAGTGTGGACGAATATACGGATCAGGTATGTAAGTACCTGAATGATGAAGGAATAAAATACCATCGTGACACACTGAAATGCGATAACCTTACTGCTGGCACCATTGAATATTCCAAAAAAGTGAAAGCAAACCTGATCAGCATTATGACCGAACAGGAAACCAGCCCTATGAATCTGATTATTGGCCCATATGCACAGCAAATGGTGAATACTTCTCCTTTCCCCGTACTTAGTATCAACCCGTACGAAACGATGGAAATTGCATCACGTTAAATATTAGGTTCTCCATATCAATACAGAAATCTGGATATTTTTTCATTTTTAAGCCCCAAGATCCAGGTCCAAAATCACAAAAAAAATTGTAAAAAAGTATAGGCTCTTGAAATTTAGGGCTTTGATTGAATGCAGAATGTCCCACTTCAAGCGTAATTTCAGTCTGGATTACAATTTGATTCCCCTGCCTTTCACCCCGGACTTCCATCCATAGTCTCCCAATCCATATGTGCATGTGCGGTATTTTCATGATAAGATCACAAATGCTGATGTTTTGATAAGTCAAAAAGTAGAATTAAAAAATATCTATATCTTTGCTCTTCAAATGATCCTTTTTTTGAATACTAAGGAGGTTTGAGTTATACAGAAGAGGGGAGAGAACAGGCTCAGCGAACCTCTGGCAACCACCGCCAACCGTGACGAACGGTGCCAATACCTGATCCCTGCAAAGGGAGATTATAATTGAAACACACTCCTGTTCCCGTACCCCGGCAATAATGATTGTGTTTGCTGTTTACCCAACATCTGTGCAACTGCATTGTTGTTTATATGCTGCACAATTAAATGTATGAACCAGGATGGACAAACAAAAAGACATTTACGCTGAGTTGCAACACCGGGTGCTGGTGCTCGACGGGGCCATGGGTACCATGATCCAGCGGTACAAACTCAACGAAGCCGATTACCGCGGTGAGCGGTTCAGGAATCATCCCGCTGACCTGAAAGGCAACAACGACCTGCTTTGCCTCACCCGTCCGGAAGTAATAGCCGAAATCCACCGCGCATACCTCGAAGCCGGGGCCAATATCATCGAAACCAATACCTTCAATGGCACTTCCATTTCGATGGCCGATTACCAAATGGAAGAACATGTGTACGAAATCAACCGGGAAGCTGCAAAACTGGCCGTGCAGGAAGCCAATAATTTTACATTGCTCAATCCTTCAAAGCCCCGCTTTGTGGCAGGAGCCATCGGGCCCACAAACAAAACCGCCAGCATGTCGCCCGATGTGAACGACCCCGGGTACCGCGCCGTTACCTACGACCAGCTGGTAACCGCTTACCGTGAACAGGTGGAAGGCCTGATGGACGGTGGGGTTGACCTGCTGCTGGTGGAAACCATTTTTGACACCCTCAACGCCAAAGCAGCCCTGTTTGCCATTAATACTGTTCTTTCCGAAAGGAAATTGCGCCTTCCGGTGAT
>Ga0247841_10009646_pt1 | contig 13441 bp, 9 predicted proteins | sample LaCruzMarch2015__2_FD_192410 | JGI IMG/M metagenome (GOLD analysis project Ga0247841, IMG submission 192410) | Freshwater microbial communities from meromictic Lake La Cruz, Castile-La Mancha, Spain - LaCruzMarch2015_18m | ecosystem: Environmental > Aquatic > Freshwater > Lake | place: Spain...
AATTTTTATTGCTAAAAAATTCCGAACTATAATATCTGTTACCTAAATCAAAATTGTCAATTAACGTAATTGTTTTCAATACATTCCATCTGCATCTTAAGCCATTAATATTATTTTTTCGTGTATCTATACCATTAACAAGCAATATACGATTTTCATTATTCTGATAAATATAATCAATTCCCCAAACAGAACTTAGTTTATTGACTGAAAAAGTATTTCGAATTGAAGAATTTAAACTTATAATATCTGTATCATTGGCTAACATAAACGGATTAAAATTTTTGATAATATCTTCCTGCAAATTTTTCCTGTCAATTCTAAATGCAAACTGATCAGAAAATTTTGATAAAAACAACTTAATTCCTTTTTTACTTCTCCAGATTCTTTCAGGATTAACGCCTATTATTTCATTAAACTGATTTGTATAAGTTTTTATATAACTGTTTGTTGGTGTAAATACCCTAATAAAGTTAGCCTGATCCTGAAAGTTTGCAATTTCAAATTCATTTAATTCCTTTACACCATTATTATTATAATCTGTCCACATATAAACACCCTGCCCCTGTGTTACTTCAATGTATGAAAATTCTTTTTTTACTTCCAGACCTGATCCTACTTCGTAAAATGTTGAAAAGGTAATTGCACTTTTATAGAGTCGCAAATTATGTTCAATTCTTCCTGTAATTGTATTCTCAGGCTTATTAGTGGTTAATAAAGTATCATTAACTGATAATTTCCGAAATGTAAATACAGTTTTAAAAGTATTATTTGGATTTTTTAATAATTGCCCTCCAATATTAATATCCTGACTTTGTGTAGAGTAATGTAATTTATTTTCATAAGGTAAAAAATCTCTCCGCATTTTGTAATTACTGAAAAGATTTATTTTTGAAGTATCTGAATTATTGATAAAAGCTTCATATTGATTATATAAATAGCTATTATTCAGCAAACTGTCATTACCAACTTTAAACCATCTGTTATTTTCCTGTTCGCCTCTTATACCAATTGTAATAAAAGATATGTTTTTGGATAAAGATGAATTATATCTTAAAAAGTTTGTTGAATTAATATTATCTTTTGAATTCAAATAACTACCGGAAAAAGTTAAATTAAAACCATAATGGGTTAATAAAAATACAAGATTATTTTTTGATGCATTGTAATCATTGTTTCTGTTAAGAAATTCAAAGCCATATTTAATATCAGCAAGTTTTTGTTTGTAAAAAGATATATTAAAATTTAAAAAATTTTCATCAGCTTTTTTTGAATTATCTTGAGCAAGATTCCAGTCTCTTTCAAATTCAACATTTCTGAATCTTTCAATAGGCTCAAAATATTTATTAATCAGTTGATAATTAATAGAAGAAGTAAGCTTTAAATTAATTGTATCCGAAAAAAGTATTTTTTGATTTATTCCTAATTTTATAGCATAGCCAATATCATTATTCATATCTTTTGTAGAAAATGTATTGATATTGTTATTGCTTAAAGCAAATTCAAAATCGGACACTGTTGTTTTAGTTAATTTAGAAATATTACCAATTGTAATTAACTGCTTTTTTTTAGGTGTAATTAAAAGTGTAACCGGCTCATAACTTCCCTGCAAAACTCCATTAACAGGAGCAAGCCACTCATAAGTCTTTCCATTGGCTGCACTTGTTGCTTGTACATAATTCCCCTTCCCCTGCCCTACAAATGAAAATCCAAGCCTATAAAAAGCATTTGCAGAATTAGTAGAATAAATATAAATATTTTTATAAAGACTTCCATCTGTAAGCGTTGTATCGGTTTTCCTGTAATAGATATAATTATTATCATAAGTAACGCTATCAATATTCGGGACAAAAGCTTTATTAATACTATCACCTATTTGAGAAAGAAGTCTTTTTTGTTCATCAGTTAAACTTTGTTGAAGTGGCTGGTTTTTACTATCCTGCTCAGAAAAAATATTTATCCATGTTTTAGTACGATTAGTTTCAAATTCATTTGAAGAATAAACAAGGAACCTTGCATAACTTTTTTCAGAATACTGAAATTCTGCTACTATTCTTTTGTCTTTTGTAATTGGTTGTTGCGGAGTAAAAATAATTTCCGCAGTATTGTAATCAATTACATAATCATTTTCTTGTCCTCTTTTGAGTAATTTACCATCAATATATACTTTTTCGGTACCTGCAAGTATAATAATATAAGTTTCATTTTCGCTGCCTGTAAGTTTATATGGTCCCTGATTTCCTTCCTGCCCGTTAAAAGAAAGCCGGTTATATTTACCTTTTGATACCGCTCCACTTATAGTATTTTTTATAATATGATTTTTTTTCTTCCCTGTTTTTAAAACCGAAGAAAAAATTGCTCCCTGTGCTTTTTTGTTAATATTCATAAAATGCCCTGTAGGTCTTGTAATATCAAAATCACCGGCAGTAAGTTTAATATTGTCATTGAATAAAGTAATATAAACTTTATCAAACTCTTGTATTTGCTGTGTATTACCATCAGGCTGAATTGGAATATTATTATCTGAAATAGCAGCAAGAACATTAAGATTATCAGTAATTTTTCCTGATAATTGCAAATTAAGGCTTGAATTTACAATAACATCCTGATTATTACCAAAAGTAATACCTCTTGAAATACTACCACGTTTATTAAGCTCATCTTTTTCAAAAAAATTATTATAATTATTGTTTATGTTATAGATATGATAAACATCTTCATTTTTATTTAAAGATAAATATTCATTATAATCTTTATGAAAATAATTTTTGGAAAAATTAACCGGGAAAACTCTATAAGATATTGTAATACATTTTATTATATTTAATAGCTCTTTTGAACTAATAAAAATTGACTTTGCATATTCAATTTTATAAAGTGAATCGGGAATTAATAAATTATTACAATCAAAAACTATTATTGTATTCGGCACAATGCTTAATGTATCTAATTTTATAGTATCAGACTCTAAAACATACTTATTTTTACGAAAATTAGATAACGATTGCGATAAACCAATTACAACAATAAATACAAATAATATGCTTATTATTAATGACTTCAATAAATTGAATATTGATTTTTTACTATTAACAAAGTAATACTAATAAAAGAAATTTATTGTTTAAAACTATATAAATTTTAATTAATTGCAGAATTTTGAATTATTTTTCGTAGTTGGGCAACAAAAATGTTTTCAACGTAATTACCTTCTTTTACTTTTGTTGCTTTTTAATACATTATATCTTAATAGTCATACAGCCTGGTTATTTTAATCTTTCAGTTTGACAGGTATCCATATTTCTTCTTCTGAATCAGGGTCTTCGTTTTTGTATTTTTCTCCTAATATTTCAAAATGAGGTCTATTATCCAAAGTATATTCAGAATTAGGCAACCATGTTCCAAAAATATATTGAAATGCTTTGATTCCGGCACTTGCAGCACCTTTATATATAAATACAGCATAAAGTCCGCCTGTCAAAGTAAAAGTTTCCATTTCGTCAGGAACTGAATCAAAGTCAGCAGCTTCAACAGTTGCCCATTTTTCAAATTCTGTGTTTGGGTCAAAATTGATAAAGTACAATGGGTCATAAATTTGCATTGAATAGAGTTCTGAACCAATTTTGTTCTTAATTTCTTTTCGTTTTGACATAAAGCTATGCCAGAGCTCTCCGGTTTTATTTTTGGAAATAGACATTTTCATTCGTTTGCCGATTAACTTTTTTTTGCCGATAGTTTCAATTCTATATTCCATATTAATTTGTTAAGTCAATTTCTATATCATATTTATCTAATAGTCCGACTAATCCTGTCAATGAAAATCTGGCTTTTTTTATTCGATTAATCACCGGATCAATAGAATAATTAAAAGAAGTTCGAAAGTCAGCTTTTTCAAGAATTGTATTTTCAAATGTTGCTCTGATTAAATCACAGTTATCAAAAACAGAACTGCATAAATCACATTCAGTAAAATCTACTTCCTGTAGTTGAGAATTTTTAAAAATCGTTTTTTTAAGTTTGATTCGGTAAAAAGAAGAATGATTAAGATTGCAATTTTCAAAACTAAACGATAACCCAAATACATTGCAGTTTTCAAATCGTAATCCCAACATTTTATTATCCTTAAATTTCACTTCTCTAAAAGCAGTCTTAGTCAGTTTAACCAAACTTAAATTACAACCAATAAACTCACATTCTGAAAATTTAATGTTTGAAAGGTCTGAATTTGAAAAGTTACAATTAATAAATTTACATTTTTCATATTCTCCTTTTGCAAGTGGACTTTGAGTAAAGTCATTTTTGTCAAAAATTTTTTCTTCTATATAAAATTGTTCCATTTATGTTGTATATATTTTGCTGTTTATATTCGATTCTTTTGCAACTAACTACAGTTTGTCTAAAAAGCTCCATTTATTTTTTAAATTTCAAGTAAAAATAAAGATATTTAAGCAATAAACAAATTTGTTATTGCAGTCAGTATACCGCTAATTAAACAAAAGTAATTACAAATAAATCTAAGCAAGGATATACATTTTTAATATTTGTCTAATCGTGGACGCTTAGACGAAAGTTATAAATTTAATAAAAAATATTATTCCTTGTTTTTTTTAACCTGCTGTTTTTTGCCGGAAAAATAATAAATTAAACTACATGAAATTGTGACTACGGTACCAATACTTATAATTATTAGTAAAGATTCTCTAGAATTTTCTTTCAGAAAAGAATTAAGAAGGAACAACAATATAGGAATAAATATAAACATAATTAACCAACCAGTTTTATCTGAATCTTTTTTGAACTCGTTTTTTAAAATATCTACTAATACCCAAACCCAGAAAATAATGGAAATAAATAATAATAGTTCTTGACCACCGATAATTCCTAAAATTATTAAATTAAGTATCATTTGATTTTAAATAAAATTATACCCTACTCATAAGGCTTTTCGGTTTCGCCCCGTTTTTTATGGTGGTTTCTGACCTCCACTTTTTATAATTTATAAATCACTCTAATCCTTTACACAACGTACCGATAAACCAAGTGTAGATGATGCGTATGAAGAACGTTCTACTTCTGCACTATAGTTATCTATTATGCGTTCCCATCCACCATTACCACCTGCTGTGGATGACCACCAGCGACAAGTTTCACCGATACCGTAGAAATCATCAGAGTGCCATCCTCCTGGAAGAGCTGTAAAACCGCTTTCGTTGGTCGCTCCAGTATTAGGACTTTGCCAATGGGTTGTCCCTACTTCTTTTAGTTTACCACCAGCAATACTTTCGCCGCCCCAATATGTTGTCAATGTTGTCCATTCAGCATCAGTAGGTACATGCCAACCGGAGGGTGCTATATTGCGACTGTCGTTCACTGCATACCAATTGTAGAGTTTACCATAAGTTGTACTAATTCCCGGTCCATTATTATAATCACAATAAGCTCCTGTTACAAGATTGCTCCAAGCCGTGTTATCTGTAACATTAGGTATAAGGTCACCATTGCGGTAATGGGTTACCTTTAGGTTTTCAACCATCCACACCTGTGTGCCTATGGTTATGAAATGATATACATTACCGTCAATGTCGGTTACTGTAGTTGGTATTGGTATTGGCGTCTGATCATTTTTCTTACAACTATTTGTAAGCATTATTATTAATCCCATTATAATAAATGGATAAATATAAATTTTACTAATCTTTTTCATAATTATAAATTATTTAAGTGTTTTACCTATTTTATGTTTTGCCTCAAGTTCCAGAACCTAATAAGTTATTGTAATAAAACTAATGTACAGCCATTCTTTGTTACAGTCACATTACCATTCCACGAACTCCAAGTTGAAGATGCATGGTAAGTATGTGTACCAACTTCTAAGGTAAAATTTGCACAACCACTTGAACCGCAACTTGGGTTGTATGTCGGATAATATGAAGTAACATACCCTGTTTTACCTTCAATAGTAACAGTTGCATCTGAACCATATGAATTATACCAAAAAGTAACATTTCCGTTTTCTTTATCTTTTTTACAAGAATTATAACTGAATGCTAAAGCTATTACTAATAATAAAAAAATTATTTTTTTCATAAAACTTTAAAATTTAATAAATGCTTACTCTATTTTATTGGATTTTCAGCAACCTCCATATTTTTAATATCTTCAATATAATATAAAAAAACAGCGTGGTCAAATTACCTACCGTTGTTAAGGTCCGTCCAAGAACCCTGCAAACAAGTAAAGCAACGACCACGCCTTGACGTGGCGTTTTGCTTCTTCCTGTTTGCATTAATATTTTGGACGGTTTTAACAACAGAATATCGCTAAACGCTATATTTTATTTATTTTAAATTATTTTATGTCATATTTTAATTATTTTCCAACATTCAAATATACAATTTTTGTTAATAAAAAACTATTTTAGATTTTATTTTATAAGTACTGAATTTTAATTTAGTAATTATATTAATCAAAAAATTTTGGAAATTGACGAATTAACACCTAATTTTACTTCTTAATTAGTTAATTTTAATTTAAGTTTATATTAAAATAATTATTTAATGGATCTTATAAACACAAAAGAATTTCTAAATGCCATAAACCTCAAAAGGCTTAGAATTGATCCTGCATCTAAATTACTCATACAATTATTTCGTATAAAAAGAATTAATAAATTTTATCTTGACAATTTTAATAAAAACAGTACTGATTTTATAAATTCATTAATAGAAAGTCTTGAACTCAAATATGAAATTTCCGAAGAAGATTTAAACAGGATACCAAAAGCAGGAAGTTTTATAACAGTATCAAACCACCCATTTGCAGGAATAGATGGTATTTTGTTATTAAAAATTATTTCTGAAGTCAGACCTGATTACAAAATACTTGCTGATTTTTTATTACAAAGGATTTCGCCTCTTCACGATAAAATATTTCCATTTAATCCGTTTGAATCCCAAAAAAATGACACTTCAAATTTTTCAGCATATAAATTCCTGATAAATAATTTGCGTGAAGGTAATCCACTCGGGATTTTTCCGGCGACATCTTCATCTGTTTTTAATACTGAGAAAAAGATGTTATTGGATAAAGAGTGGGAATATTCTATTTTAAAATTTATAAAAAAAGCCCAGGTTCCTATAGTTCCGATACATTTTGAAGGCAATAATTATAATTTGTTTAATTTATTGAATATCATTTTACCTTTACTTAATATTTCAAAACAACCGTCAAAATATTTAAATAAAAGACATAAAATTATTAAAATCAGGATTGGAAATCCCATATCAATAAGTGAACAAAATAAATTCAGTGATATTTCACAATATGGACGTTATTTGCGGCTTAAAACTAATTTTCTGGAAACACCTTTAGAGATAAAAAAGTTTTTTATTAAAAATAAAACTATTACAATCCCTGAACCTATAGTAAATGCTGCACCTGATAATATTATTGAAGACGAAGTAAACAAACTATTATTAAATAATTATTTATTTTTTAAAAGTGCAAATTATTCTGTGATTTGTGCACCTGCTATAATGATGCCCAATATTTTAAATGAAATCGGGAGGTTAAGGGAAATAACTTTCAGGGCAGTAGGTGAAGGAACAAACCGAAGCATTGATATTGATGAATATGATTTATACTATTACCACTTATTCATCTGGGATACCGAGCAAAAGAAAATTGTTGGAGCATACAGAGTTGGGAAAGGACAAGAAATACTAACTTCATATGGTAAAAAGGGATTTTATATTAACACCCTATTTAGAATAAACCGTAAAATAGTTCCTATTTTAAAAGAATCTATTGAACTTGGAAGATCTTTTATAGTTCATGAATACCAGCAAAAACCAATGTCTTTATTTTTGCTCTGGAAAGGGATTTTATATTTTTTACTTAAAAATCCTGAATATCGTTATTTAATTGGTCCTGTGAGCATAAGCAATCAATTCTCGAAAATATCTAAAAAATTAATCACTGATTTTATAAAGTCAAATTATTATAATTACCAGTTGGCACAGTATATCAGACCTAAAAAAAGATTTCACTTCCAAATGGATGATAACGATAAAAATTTTATATTTGAAACAACCAGTAATGATATTAACAAATTAGATAAATTTATAGAAGATATTGAGCCAAAGAATATTAAAATTCCTGTTTTATTAAAAAAGTATCTTAAACTTAATGGAAAAATCATTGGTTTTAATATTGACCCTAAATTTAACAATGCTCTTGATGGTTTAATTATTCTTGACTTATTTGATGTACCAAATAAAACTATTAAATCATTTTCTAAAGAAATCAATGATACGGAAATACTTGAAAAATTTTATAGTAAAGATATTGATACGTTTAATGATATTTCTAAATTATTAAAAAAGAAAAAAATTTCTTTATTACGAAGGTAAACAAAGAAATCATTTTTTTATCTTTACATTTTTTACAGATAAATATTTTTTTTGCATTGTATAATTTTTTGAAATAGAGTTCATATAATATGAATTTTCAGTATTTTTTAAATGGTTTGATAATTGGTTTTTCTGCCTCAGCACCATTAGGACCTATTGGCGTATTGTGTATACAGAAAACTATAAATAAAGGAAGATTATCCGGTATTGTTTCGGGATTAGGCGCTGCTTCTGCTGATACTGTTTTTGCTATTATCTCCGGATTTGGATTAACAATAATTTCAAATTTCATAACTACTCAACAAACTTTTTTGCGAATATGCGGAGGAATTATTCTTATATATCTAGGTATAAAAATATTTATTACAAATCCGGGTATTCAAATAAGAAAACAATCAAAAGACAAAAAAATTTTTAATGATTTTATCTCTATATTTTTCCTTACAATTTCTAATCCTATTACTTTATTTGTTTTTGCTGCAGTATTTGCAGGATTTGGAATAGTTAAAGGAGAATCAAATTTCAGCTCGATTTTTGAACTAGTTTTTGGAGTATTAATAGGTGCTACAATCTGGTGGACAATTCTTACTACTTTTATAAATATGTTTCGAAGTAAAATAAGATTAAGACGCCTTTTGTGGATAAATAAAATATCTGGAGTTTTAATAGTTATATTCGGTATAGCAACTTTTATAAGTTTGTTTTATTTAAATTATCAATAGTTTATACTTCCGTCAACTATAATTAATTTACGATCAGACATTTCTGCAATTTCCGCATTATGAGTTACAATAACAAAAGTTTGCTTGTATTTATCTCTTAATGTTAATATTAACTGAAATAATTCACCGGTATTTTTAGAATCTAAATTTCCGGTTGGTTCATCAGCAAAAATCACATATGGTTTATTAATCAGTGCTCTGGCTATTGCAACCCTTTGCTTTTCTCCTCCTGAAAGTTCGTTAGGTTTATGATTTAACCTATGATCAAGTTTTAAAAAAGCCATAATTTCTTTAGCATTTGCAATTGCTTCTTTTTTAGAAATTTTTGCTATAAATGCAGGCATGCATACATTTTCAAGTGCAGTAAATTCGGGTAGTAAATGATGAAATTGAAAAACAAAACCAATATTTTTATTTCTGAATTTTGACAACTCTGTAGCAGATAACTTATTTATTTCTACATTATTTATATGTAAATTACCTGCATCGTATTTTAATAATGTACCGAGAATTTGCAATAATGTTGTTTTACCTGCTCCGCTAGCCCCTAATATTGTAACAATTTCGCTATCTTTTATTTCAATATCAATATTTTTTAAAACCTGGAAATCTCCATAAGATTTTGAAATATTTTTAGCTGAAATCATATATAATATTTTTTGTATAAAAATATAAAAAAAGCCACATTAAGTGGCTTTTTATTTGCTTTTTATTTCTTTAGTGCCTTTTTAGCTTTTCTTTTTTCACTCCAATTCACCAAATCATATCCAATAGGAGTTGCATTAAATACAGATGAATAAGTACCTATAGCAACACCAACTAACAATGCAAAAATAAAACCTCTCAAAATTTCACCACCGAAAATAAAGATAATTATCAAAACAACTAAAGTAATACCTGAAGTATTGATTGTTCTGCCAAGAGTACTATTTATAGCACCATTAATATTATCTTTCAGTGTCCATTTCGGATGTAAGGTTCTATATTCACGTATCCTGTCAAAGATGATTACTGTATCCATAATTGAATATCCAATAACAGTTAATATTGCTGCTATAAATGACTGGTCAACATCAAGATTAAATGGAAGTACCCCATGAAATAATGAAAACATAGTAATGATTATCATAGTATCATGGAAAAGTGAAATTACTCCTCCCAATCCAAACTGCCAGTTTTTAAATCTAATAGTAATATAAATAAATATTATTATTAAACTGAAAATTACAGCAAGGAACGCTTTCCTGATTAAATCACTAGCTATAGTTGGACCAACTTTCTCAGAACTTAATTTACCAATTAATTTATTATTCGATTGTGAAATAAAATCATTATATGTTATAGGTGTTTTGTAGAATTTTCTTAGCCCTTCATATAATCTTGCTTCTGCAATAGAATCTGCAGTTATAGATGTTTCTTCAATTTTATATTTAGTTGTAATCTTTATCTGATTATTAGGTCCAAATGTTTTTACTTCAGGCTCTTCATTATCAAAAACTTTACCGAGTGAAACTCTTACATTTGAAGTATTAACATTATTATCAAATCTTACAATATAAGTTCTTCCTCCTGTAAAATCAACGCCTTTGCTCATTCCACGTACAAAAAGTGAAATAATACCAATAGTAATAACTATACCGGATACTACATATAAAGTTTTTCTAACGCCGATAAAATCAATGTTTACTTTAGAGAATGCGTTTATAGTATATTTATTACCAACAGTAATATTCATATTTCTATTAAGCATTGCTTCAAAGATTATACGGGCAATTAAAATTGAAGAAAATAAGGAAAGAATTAATCCTATTATTAAAGTAGTTGCAAAACCCTGAATAGGACCTGTACCAAAAATATAAAGTACAATACCTGTTAAAATAGTTGTTACGTGTCCATCAATAATAGCTGACATCGCATGCCAGAATCCATCTCTGACAACAAGCCTTATACCTTTCATTGCACGGATTTCTTCACGCATACGCTCATAGATAATTACATTCGCATCAACTGCCATTGCAAAAGTCAAAACCATACCGGCAATACCAGGTAATGTCAACACTGCACCAATTGAAGCCATAGCTCCAAAAGTAAAAAATACGTTAGCAAATAATGCTATGTTTGCAACATTCCCTGCTCTTCCATAATAAAGTGACATATATAATAGTACACCAATAAATGCGAAAACAAATGACAGCAATCCTTTTGTAATGGATTCTTTTCCTAAAGAAGGACCAACAACAGCTTCATTAATTATTTTTGCAGGGGCAGGTAATTTTCCTGATTTTAAAACGTTTGCAAGGTCTTGTGCTTCATTTATTGTAAAATTACCTGTAATTTGAGAACGTCCACCTGTAATTTCCTGATTTACAACAGGGCAAGAATATACATAATTATCAACTACAACAGCAATTTGCTTTCCGACATTTTCTTTTGTCAAACGTGCCCAGATTTTTGATCCCTCACCATTCATTGACATTGTTACTTCTGCTGAAGATTTATTGTCTCCAAATTCAGCTCTTGCATTTGTAATTACATCTCCTTCAAGTGGGGCTTTTCCATCACGGCTTATAACTTTTATCGCATATAATTCAAAAACATTTTCAGTATTTTTCATTGGTTTATATCCCCATAGAAATCTTAAATCTTTTGGAAATAATGCTTTTATTTTTGGAAGATTCAAATAATAATTAACCTTACTTGTATCTTTATATAAACTGAGACCTACTGTAGCTCCGGGTATTAACTGTTGGGTTTGTCTGTCATAATGTGGTACCAAAATTGCAAATAATGGATTGGCGCCTAATTCATTAACTTTCCCTTTAGATGTATCTGTTTTAGTTGAATCTTTTTTCAATTCGTCAATAAGGGAAGCATGTTTTTTTGTAGTGTCTTTTTTATTGTCTGCTAATAATTTATCATCTGTTTTAGTCGTATCTTTTAAATCTTTATTTAAATTTTTTTCCGCATCTAAAATTTCTTTTAATCTTTTATCTGCATCTTCAAGATATTTATATATTTCTTTATTTTCATAAGTAGTCCAAAATTCCAAACTTGCTGTTCCCTGTAATAATTTTCTTACCCTTTCAGGATCTTTAACCCCAGGTAATTCAACTAAAATTCTTCCTGATGTTCCGAGTTTTTGAATATTCGGCTGGGAAACGCCAAATCTATCAATTCTTGTACGTATAATATTAAAAGAATTATCAATAGCATCCTTCGCTTCTTTTTCAATAATTTTTAATACTTCTTCATCCGTTGAATTATATTTTATTCTTTCACGTAAATCAAGTGTATTAAAAATTGAAGCTAATTTTCCATTTGGATTTATTTCTTTAAATGCTTCTCCAAATAAAGTTACAAAATCTTTCTGACTGCTTTTTTCGCGTTCTCTCGCTAAACTTAAAGCTTTTATAAATGAAGGATCTTTACTGTTATTTGATAATGATTTAATAACATCTTCTACAGAAACTTCCAGAGTAACATTCATCCCTCCTTTTAAGTCAAGACCAAAACTAATTTCCCTGTCTTTACACTCACTATAAGTGTATTTACGTAAAAATAAAAAATTATAAACAGGTTTATCAGATAGTGAATCCAGATAAAGTTGTTCTTTTTTAGCATCACCTTTAGCAAACTTTACAGCATCACTTTCAATGTTTTTTGTCTTTACAGTAAACCATAACTGATATAAGCATACTAATGCCAATAATATAGCAAACAGCTTAATAGCACCTTTATTTTGCATTTGTAAATTTTTAAAACTTAATTATACTTCTAATTTTTAATAGGTCGCAAATATATTATTTTTTTATAAAAAAACATATTAATAAAGGAAAGAAATTACAAATTATAAATTTTCAACTACACAATTATTTATAAATAAATTAGTTATTACATAATGTAATATTTTTGTGTTTTTTATTTTATTATATTTTTGTTTTTAAAAACAGGAATAAATGAATAATTTTTTTTCAAACCTTATTTTCATTTGTAAAACCCTATATTTAAATTATTTTATATATTTTTGTTTAGCATGAATTTAACTATAAAAATAATACATATTTTATAATTTCATTAAAAAACCTTGTTATCATTAAAAAATATGGATTTAGATAATTTATTAGAATTCAAATCATCACCTGAAATAAGAGAAAAACTTTTTACTTACGGAATTATTAAATCTTTTTCAGAAGGAGATATTATTTTAAACGAAAACGCATATATTAAAGCTATTCCTATTGTTACAAATGGCAGTGTGAGAGTTATGCGTACAGACGAAGATGGAAGAGAAATTCTGTTATATTATAT
>Ga0247841_10009647_pt1 | contig 13437 bp, 10 predicted proteins | sample LaCruzMarch2015__2_FD_192410 | JGI IMG/M metagenome (GOLD analysis project Ga0247841, IMG submission 192410) | Freshwater microbial communities from meromictic Lake La Cruz, Castile-La Mancha, Spain - LaCruzMarch2015_18m | ecosystem: Environmental > Aquatic > Freshwater > Lake | place: Spain...
GGCCGACTTTCAAATTCTCATGATTCTTATTCATCTCGTCCATCACCTCTTTCATGGGTCATTCATCCTTCAGAAATGCCGTATTGCTTCCTGTTGAGAAAGGCAGGGTGATGCATATCCTTGCCCCTTTTCCGGGAGTTCCTTCACTTGTGATATTGAGTGTTCCATTGTGTGCCTCAGCTATGCGCCTGCAAATAGACAATCCCAGCCCCGTGCCTTTTCCTTCCGGTTTCGTGGTATAGAAGGGTTCCAGAACTTTGGGCAAAATCCCGGGCGGTATGCCCATGCCCGTATCGGCCATCTCGATACAGATCTTTTTATCGTCAGGAAGACTGGTCACGCGGATCGTCAGCGTTCCTCCATCAGGCATGGCATCGCTAGCATTTGTGAACAGGTTCAGAAACAACTGCCTCATTTGCTGACGATCGGCATGGATAAGCGGTCCTTCGGGCATGAATTCCCGTGCGACGGCAATCTTGTGCTTGCGCAAGTGGTAATGAACAAGTTCAAGCGTCTTTTCGATCTCATCACACACGTTCACCGTGGAGACCTGCGGCCGGCTCCGGCGGCTGAATTGCAGGAGATTGGTAATGAGGTTGCTCATCCGCTCGACTTCCTGCCCGATAATATCCAGCTCCCGCCGGCGCGCATCATCCCCGGTTGACTGCGCGATGAGCGATTCAACCCGCAGACTGACGGTGGCTAACGGATTGTTCAGTTCGTGGGCAATACTCGCCGCCAGTTCCCCCATCGTTGCCAGTTTCTCCGCCTGCAAGAGCTGTTGCGAGATGGTCCTTATTTCTTCGTTCGTCACCTGAAGAGCCGCCTCCGCCTTTTCACGTACCCTGATCTGTTCCAGCAGCTCCGTATTGGCTTGCTTAAGATCAGCCGTACGCATCTTCACCTTCATTTCCAGCTCTTCGTACGATTTTCTCAAATCTTCTTTTGTAGCCTGCAGTTCACGGAGTTTATTCCCGAGCTCTCCGTTGACATCCTCGAGGGCCTCTTTCATTGCGACAATTTTATGGTTTTTCATCAACATGTCTTCGTATATCGAAATGAGGAGCGTTATGATCTGGGAGCGGTTTGAGGTTACGGCAAATTGTTTCCCGGCAAAATCAATTTCCAGAACCTCTCCGGGCCGGTCAATTTTATCGCCGACGGGCGCTGCAAGAAGCTGGTTTATCTTGGCAATCATATGATTTTCATCGTAAGGCTTACTGATATAACTGTCTGCGTTGATGTTCAGCGCCTCGATCACATCAGACGGGTCGGTCAATGTGGTGAGCAGAATGATGGGTATTTCCTTTAAGCCCGGGTCCTGCTTGATCAACCGGCACATCTCAAAACCATTCATTTCCGGCATCTGGATATCGCTGATAATAAGACCGGGTTTGGACCTTTTAGCCTCTTCTATTCCTTTCCTGCCGTTGGCAGCAATGGCGACCATAAATCCCTGTTTATGAAGCAGGAATTCCAGCTGCTTTGCCTGGGTCGGGCTGTCTTCGACAATCAAAATATGGTATACTTTTTCATTGCTAGCTTCCATTGTTTGACCTCACTTCAGTAAATAGTGAACAGTGAATAGTTTTTTACTGACTACCGTTCCCTGACGAATATTCACTGTCTTTCCTTCCCTTCTCCCAGGTGTCTCACCATGGCATAAGTCTTGACTTTTGTTATGAGATCCTGTCTCCAGGCGTCATCATCAACCGCGCTCTTGTTTATCAAATCAAGCGCCCCCGCCTGCATTGCTGTGAAAATCAGGTTGTATGCCAGTTTGTTTTCGGAAGCAGTGATGATAAGAATGGGTGTGGGATGGGCTGCCATAATGCGTTTTGTCGCTTCCAGACCATCCATCTCTGGCATGACAACATCCATCGTAATCAAATCGGGCCGCAAATCGGCAGCCATCTCCACGGCCTGTCGGCCGTTTGTTGCCTGACCCACCACATGGATCTCCCCATCGCTCTCCAGTAAAAGGGTCAGCTTCTTTGCCCAAGTGGGAGAATCCTCCACTATCATTACCCTGACCATATAGCCTCCTGCACCAAAACCAGCTCTTTCAGCCGGCCGCTGATCATTTCGAGAGGCAATACCTCCTTGACGGCGCCCATGGCGATGGCCTCTTTGGGCATGCCGAAAATAATACAGCTTGCCTCGTCCTGGGCGATGGTATAACCGCCGGCGTCATGGAGCGTCTTGAGTCCCCGGGCGCCGTCTGAACCCATGCCCGTGAGGATCACGCCTGCCGTTTCCGGGCCGTTCACTGCGGCTGCCGATTCGAAAAGAACCGTCGCCGAGGGGCAGTGTCCATCAACAAGGGGCTGCTTATCCAACCGGACATAACCCCCCGCCGCTACGGTCAGGTGCCTGTCGTCCGGCGCCAGATAGACCATCCCCGGCTTCAGCTTTTCCCCTGTCTGGGGCACCATTACCTGCAGGGGCGTCTTTTCATTCAACCAGATGGCCAGGCCGTTTATGAAATTCCGTGAAATATGCTGCACCACCAGAATCGGCGCCGGAAAACCGGACGGCAGCCGGCTCAGGATCGCCTGAAGGGCCGGCGGGCCGCCTGTGGAAACGCCTACGGTAACCAGACGAATCCGTTGCCGGCGGTCACTGCGCGGCAGGGCTGCCTTTCCCGGCATTTTCGGCTGTTCCGGCTGAGGCCATCTGGTTCTCCGGACCACCTTGACATCGGCCATTGATTTGATCTGGGCAATAAGCTTGTCCGCTTCAGGGTCTGTCACCGGCATTCCTTTCGGTTTGCCCAAAACCATCAAGGCGCCGCATTCGATGGCTTTGTAGGTAATCCCCAGCCGGATGTCGGACTCGGTACAGGTCAAAACGACGATCGGCCGGGGCATCTCCGCCATGATGTGGCGGACCGCCTCGTAACCATCCATCCCGGGCATCTGGATGTCCATGGTAATGATATCGGGGTTGAGCTTCCGGCAAAGCGTTATGGCCTCCTCGCCGTTTGCCGCTTCCCCCACCACCTGTATCTCCGGATCGCTTTGGAGTATTCTCCGGATGAGAATACGCAGCGTAGGTGAATCGTCAACAATTAAAACGCGAAGCATTTAGCCGACCTCACATAAGTATTCACTATTCACTGCCTCACCCAACAAGTCTCTCAACCGTCGCCAGAAGGTCCCTTTGATCAAAAGTGCCCTTGATAATGTAAGCATCCGCCCCGGCTTCCATGCCCCGGATCTTGTCCTGGGGTGTTTCGAGGGAGGTCACCAGCACCACTGGCCGGTCCTTGAGCTTCTCATGGCCTTTGATTTTCCTGGTCAGGACAAAGCCGTCCATACGCGGCATGTTAACGTCGGCCACGATTCCATCAACGGTTTCACTCTGAAGGATGGCCCAGGCTTCCTCGCCGTCGGCAGCCACCAGGACCTGATAGCCGGCATTTTCCAGGATATTTTTTTCCATGGTGCGGGTGGTTATGGAATCGTCCACCACAAGCAAGCGGCGGCGGGCGACTTCTTTGACCCGAACCGTCATGGCTGAGGCAATCCCTGCGCTTTTTTGGGCCGATTTCACGAGATCAGCCACGTTGAGGATCATGATGACCCGGCCATCTCCCAATATCGCGGCCCCGGTCACGTTGCGCACGCGGCTTAACTGGCGCCCCATGCCCTTGATGACCACTTCCTGTGTCCCGTAGAGTTCATCTATCCGAAAAGCCATTTTTTTCTCCGCTACGCCCACCACCACGATCGGGATCGTCTGCCCGGCAGTGAAAGGCGCCGCCGATTCCGGCAGTTCCAGCACCCGGGCCAGAGAGAAAAGCGATAGCGGACGTCCTGAAACGCGGATCGCCGGTTTTCCCTCGATGCTGCCAATTTCCTCCACTTTTGCCTTTAGGATGCGCACAACGGTCGTCGTGGGAATCGACACGATCTGTCCGGCCACCCCCATCATAAGCACGTGGCTGGTGGCAAGCGTCAGCGGCATGGTCAGCGTGAAGGTGCAGCCTTTTCCCGCGGCTGTCTCCAAATCGACCACCCCCTGGAGTCTTTCCAGGTTTTTGCGCACCACGTCAAGGCCTATGCCCCGCCCGGAAATCTCGGTCACCTTCTGGTGCGTGGTTAGCCCTGAGCGATAGATGAGATTGAAGACTTCGCCATCCTTCATCCCTTCGAGTTCCTGTGATGTCAGGAGACCCCGTGCCAGGGCCGCCTGCTTTACGGCATCAAGGTTAATTCCCGCCCCGTCATCAGAAACCGTCAGGACAATGGTGTTCCCCCTTTGCGCAGCCTTAAGCCAAATGTTTCCCGCCCTGGGCTTGCCTGCCGCCACCCTGGCGTCGGGGGGTTCAATGCCGTGGTCAACGGCATTGCGCAGAAGATGGGTCAAGGGGTCTTTCATGATATCCAGGAGTTGCCGGTCGACCTCCGTATCGTCCCCTTCCACCTGAAGATTGACTTCCTTGCCCTGTTCTCTTGCCAGATCGCGCACCATGCGTGGGTAAAGTTCGAAGAGGGTAGCTGTAGGCAGCATCCGGACCCTGCGCACCCCGTCATGCATATCATCGGTGAGAAGGGAGAGATACCGGTAGTCACTCACAAATTGACTATGCAGGGCCTGGATTTCCGTACCGAAGTTCTTGAGGTTGTCTCCGTTTACGTCAAAAAAATCGATCAACCGGTTCACCTCCGGCCGCTGCCCGTCCTGGCGCTTCAGGAGACGGTAATCTCCCCGTACCTTGTTCCAGTTCTTCTGCCAGCGGCCAACCCGCTGCCCGATGGCTTTGATCTCGTGCAAACGCTGCTCCGTCCTCATGCGGGCGACCATGAGTTCGCCCATGCGGTCCATCAGGTTGTCCACCTTGGCCATATCGACACGGATGGTCTCCGCAGCAGGCGCTGCTGCTGCCGGCTTTCGCGCCGGCAGTGGCGAAACTGGAGGGGGTAACACCGCGGGCGCCGATGAGGATGGTCCCCGAGGCGGGTCCACCGGTGACGGCGACGGGGATGTCCCTTGGGGTGGTTTTGCTGGCAATGCAGTTTCCCCGCCTGAAACAGACCCCTTCTTTACTTCCTCCAGGTCCGCCAGCAGTTTTTCTCTTCTTTCTGTAGGCAACTCGCTCCCTGTCAGATAGGCGTCCATCGCCTCTTTCAGGGTGTCTGCGGAACGAAAGAGGGTGTCGAATATTTCCGGCCGGACAGGCAACTCGCCCCGCTGGATCATCCCCATGATATCTTCCAGCCGGTGGGCTATTTTTTCAATCTCCCTTATATTCACTGCCCGCGCCCCCCCCTTGATACTGTGGACGGCGCGGAAAAGGTCGGCCAGCAATTGTCCCCGCTCCTCCCCGGAGGGATCTTTTTCCAGGGATAACAAACCTCTGTTGAGCACGCCGAGGAGATCCCCCAGCTCGGCCTGAAAGGCGGTCAGCAGTTCCCTTTTCATGTCTTCGTTTTTGTTCATGGCTATCCTCGCATTCCGGGGACACGATGCGATCCCGACCGGGCTTCCGCATCATGTCCCCGTCCAGTCTATTTTTACTACGCCACCTTCCTGCTCAACTCCGAAGCCAGCGCATTGAGGTTATGGGCCGCCTTTTCCGCCTGCTTCGTGCCGATATCGCTCTGAACGGTGGCCTGGTTGATGCTCTCCATGGCTGTAACGATCTGATCCACCCCGGCCAACTGCTGCTTCGTGCTGACGGCAACCTGCTGAACCGACTGGGCAACCTGCTGGATGCGATCCCGAATCGAACGGATCGCCTCTCCCGTCGTCCGGGAAAGAAGCACGCCTGACTCCGCACGCTTCGTCCCCTCCTCGGTCACCATCACCGCTGTGTTGGCTGCCTTCTGGATATCTCCCAGAATGTCCTTCACCTGGGCCGTCGCCTGCCGCGATTGCTCCGCCAGACCCCGAACCTCGCCCGCCACCACGGCAAAACCCTTCCCCGCCTCCCCGGCGCGAGCCGCCTCGATGGCGGCGTTCAGGGCAAGCAGGTTGGACTGGTCGGCTATGTCGTTCACCGTCGCAATAATCTCTCCGATCTGCTGGGTCTGCTCGCTCAAACTCAGGATCGTCTCGGCAATCGTCCCCACCTGCTCCTTGATCTTGGTCATCCCCTCCATCGTGCTCTGGACGGAATGGATTCCCTCGTCGGCAATGCGGGTGGATTCCTGGGCAACCTCCAATACCTGGCGCGCCCGCTCGGAAGCCTGCTCCGCCGTCTGGCGGACCTCCTGCATGGTGCTTGTCGTCTCGGTGACCGCCGCCGCCTGCTCGGAACTCATGGAAGCCTGTTCGGTTGTCACCGCCAGGATCTCGGACGTGGCCGTCGTGAGGTTGCCGGCCGTCTCCCTGACGCTCTCCAGCATCGCATCCAGGGTATCGTTGACGCCTTGAACAATCTTGCGGAAGTCGCCCTGATGACGGGAGGCATCTACCCGGGTGGACAGCCTGCCCTCCACACCCGCCTTGCTCAGTATGCCGGCATCGGCAATGAGGGCATTCACTGCGGCGATGCACTGGTTGAGGTTGTTCTTGATGGCATTGAATTCCCAGTTGTATGAGTCGGTTATGGGCTGAGGGATGTCGCCCCTGGCGATTCGATCCACATATCCGGCTGCCACGTTCAACGGGCGCGTGATGCCGCGGGTGATAAAAAAGCCAAAGATGCTTACCAGGAGCATGGAAAATAAGGTGCCCGCGATGATGGTCAGTTTTGCTTTTTGTTCACTTGCCCGACTCTCCTCATCCCTCTTTTTTAGTAAATCCTCCTCTTCTTTTTGCATGTCGGCCATGACTTTACGGATGTCATTCATGACCTTCTTGCCCTTATCGGTCTTAACCACCTGAAGCGCAGCGTCAAATCCCTTGTTTTTGCGCAGGTCTATCGTTTCTTGGAGCTCGGCAAACTTGCTTTCCAAAAGCGGCGCCAGTGCCTCTAAGCTCTTTTGCTGTGCTGGATTATCCTTTGTAAGGTCACGAATAGCTTTAATATCTTGTTCAGTGCTCTTTAAAGCCTTGTTATGGGGTTCAAGATAGCGTTCTTCTCCCGTGATAATATAGCCTCTCTGGCCTGTTTCTGCATCCTGTATATCTGAAAAGGTACTGCTCAGGCTACGAAGAACCATTTCCGTATGCGTCACCAGACGGGCATTCTCTACAAGTGTGGCGATACCCGAGTACGAGACCATGCCTACAATGATAAAGATTATCACTGCGACAGCATACCCACCGCCGATTTTTTTTCCGACTGTCCAGTTCATGATTCCCTCCTTTGTCTTGTTGGGACCGTTACATCATCAACGCCCCGTCATTAAGATAAAAAAATATCTGTCATACCAGCAGTTACCGATTCCGCATGGATTAAGCGGTAACCTCCTCGTCAATAATAATCCCCGGATCGGAAAGCAGACGTTCAATATCCAGCACAATGAGCATGTCATCGGTGATGCCCCGGATAAATTCCTGCGCCCGGGCCGAAATCGTTACGGTGGATGCCTTTACCTCGCTCTGGGGGATATGGACCGTCTGAGGCAGCTCGTCGGCGAGGAGCGAGAGCTCGATTATTTCCCCCTCGCCGCTGACGCCGCGCACGAGCAGGACGTGGGCCGTTTTCGGCAAGGGCCGGGAAGGTTGTCCCAGAAACCTCGCCACGTCCATGATGGGGTAGATCCTGCCGCGGATGTTCACTGCGCCCGCAATGAAATCCGGTGTGCAGGGGACAGCGGCCCATTTCTGGCTCCCCAGGGGCTGTGTTTCCCGGACAAGTTTGATATCCAGGCCATAACGCTCCTTCCCGAGAAGGAAAGACTGCAAATGGAGGGTTTTTCCTTCGGCAAAAACTTCTTTCGGGGGAATGGCAAGGAGCCGAGCTCGTGCATCCATGATCTGCCGATCCTTTCGCGTTTCTGGCTGCTGGTTCATCGTGGCCCCTCCTGTCTCGTGTCTTTTGTCTTCTGCATTCACTACTGTATCCCTCCGATTACCGTCAGCAACTGGGCGGCGGTCATGCCATCGGTGCCCGGCAGAATTTCATCGGGCGGCATTTTGGCGCCAAGACGCAGCGCTTGTGAACGATGACGCATTGCCTCATCCCGGCGGCCGGCCTGGCGATGGATGACGGCCAGGCTGAAATGCGCCAGGAGAAAATCCGGGACCAGGTAGAGCGTCTTTTTAAGAAGTCCCACGGCGTCTTCATGCTCGCCTTCTTCCTGGCGGATGAGGGCAAGGATATAGTAAGCCTCGGCCAGCAACGGGTCCTTCATGATGGCCTTCTCGCACCAGGCGCCGGCGTCCTTCAGCCGGCCCCGGTTGGCATGCGCTCGTGCAATCTCACAGTAGGCCGGCACAAATTTCGGGTCTTTGGCGATCCGCGCGTGGAATCTCTCGATCGCTTCTTCGTAGTTTCCCTTTCCCATCATGACGAGCCCCTCCCTGTAGGGGTCGGCCGGTTCCGGCGGCCTGGGTGGAGCGGGAACAGGATATGGCGGCACGGGCCGTTCAGGTTCCTCCCGGACCGGGAGGAGATCGGGGATTATAGCGCGTCCCGTGCTGGGGACCGCAGCCCAATCCTGCGGCGTCACGGCGATTCCCGGTCTGTGGGGGGCGCGATTGCCCTCCGGTAGAGGATGGCGCCGGGAAAGTTCCAGAAAATAAAGGGGTCGCAAATGGCGCTTCCCGCTTCGGCCGCCCCGACAACGAACCATCCTTCAGAAACCAGGCAGCGGTGGAACCGCAAGGCCATCTCCCTCATTATGACATCCTCGAAGTAGATGGCTACGTTCCGGAAGAGGATCAGGTCCATGGCGTTCGTATTGGTCGTCAGGGATGGGTAGACATCTTCCGCCAGGTTCAGATAGGCAAAATGGACCATCTCCCGGATATGTGGTTTGAGCTCGAAGCCCCTCTCGCCGGGTGTGAAAAAACGTCCCCGCGTGAGAGGATCGGTCATCCGGAAGGAACGCTCCTTGTAACAGGCTCTTTCAGCCCAGGAGAGATCGCTCTTGTTGATGTCCGTGCCCAGGATGAAGACGTTCCATTGGGCAAAATCGGGCAGTACCTGACTGAGCAGCATGGCCAGGGAATAGGGTTCTTCACCGCTGGCGCAGCCGGCGCTCCAGATACGGAGGCGGCGGTCGTCGCGGTGGCGCGAGATGATCTCCGGCAGGACATGCTGGCGGAGGGCATCCATCTGAGGCGTGTCACGAAAGAAGTAGGTTTCATTGATAATGAGCAGTTGGATCAGCTCATCCCAGACCTTGCTGTCCGTCTTGGACACAAACAAGTGTCGATAGTATGCTTCTGTGTCTTCATAGCCGCTGCGGCCGGCAGCGACCAGGACGCTCCTCACCATCGCGTCGCGCCGGCGAGAAGGAAAATGCATGCCTGTCCTTTCCAGAACAAGTCTCCGGAAAAGCTCGCAACTCGCATCGTCCATCTGCGGATTCTGTTTATAATGTCGTTGGTTCATAATTAAATCCGGCATCAGCATCCCCGTTCCGGGAACACTCCGTTTCCCCCTCCATTGAAGGGAGCGGATGAGGGGAGGGGTGTGAGGATGATGGAAACAGGCTTTCCGAATCCAGAATCAGAATCATGCCGTCTTTCCGCCTGACGACGGCCCTCAGGTACCGGGAATCTGAAAGAGGATCGGGGGGTGTTTCCACCTCGCTCACCGGCAACGCGAGCACTTCCGTCACTTCATCCACCACAAGGGCAAAGGTCCGTTCGGCAAGGGAGATGACGAGCAGGCGATCGTCCAGATGGGGCTCCCGCGCGGGATGACCCAAACGATGCCGCAGGTCTGCAACCGGGATGACCCGGCCGTGCATGTCTATGACGCCGATGACCCCGGTTGGGGCGTCAGGCACCGGCGTGACGGATACCATGCGCAGCGCGATCACCACATGAGGAAGGGGAAGCGCACAGCGTTCTCCGTCGAGCCGGAAAACGACGAAGGCATTCGTATCCGCTGAACCAGGCTCGCGAGGATTGACCGGGAACTCTTGCATTTCTCCGGCGTCTGACAATTTCGCTGTTTGAAGTTCCGGCGATTGTTCTGCCATCATCAATGACCTCCTTATGCTTCACGATTCAGTTCATGCTTTGTCAATTCTTCAATCACCCTGGGAATCTCATCGATCTCCGCCACCTTATCAAAAAAATAATCCGCGCCCATTTCCTCGCATTTTTTCCGGTACTGGGGATAGGGATAATTCGTCAGCATGACGACACGGATCGGCAGTTTTTTATCTCTGATATCCTTCAAAACATCGATGCCGCTTTTATCGGGCAGGCGGATGTCCAGGATCACCACATCGGGGTTTGCTTCCGAGATGGACCGGAGGGCATCCGCGGCATTGTGCGCCTGGTCGACGATTTCAACATCGGCAATGTTGATAAGCATCTGCTTCAGCCCGTCACACACGATCTTCGAATCATCCACGATAAGAATCTTCATGGAAAACCTCGCAGGAATTTATTTTGGTTTGAGGCTAACACGATTGCCGGGGCTTGTCTGTCAGGGAACCCTGATTTTTTTGTAGGGGAATACCTACAAGGAAGACGTATCGAAAGGCATCAAGGGGGAAGGAATTAATAAGATTTGCGCCTATTGCTTTTGTTCAGACGAGGTGATTGTCCAAGGCATAGCGGGTCAGATCGGAATTGGTGCTCATCTTCATTTTCTCCATGATGCGGCTTCGATACGTGCTGACTGTTTTTTCGCTGATGCAGAGTTCGTCCGCGATATCCTTCAAAGATTTACCCCCGGCGATCAGGCGCAGGATCTGGAATTCGCGGTCTGAGAGGTTCTCGTGGGGCAGCTCATTGGGTGTGTAAAGATGGGAGGCCAGTCTTTCGGCGAGCGAGGCGCTGACATACTTCCCCCCGGCATTCACCTTCCGGATGGCCTTAACCAACTCTTCCGGCGCACCTTCCTTCATCAGGTATCCCGAAGCGCCGGCCTTGATACACCGCACGGCGTAATGGTTCTCCGGATGAACGCTCAGAATGAGGACCGGGAGCCCCGGCCGCTCATGTTGCAACTGTTTCAACACTTCGAACCCGCTCTTGTCGGGCAGGGCGATATCCAGAAGGACGAGTGAGTACTCCATCTTTCGAACAAGCGAAAGGCACTCCCCGGCATTTTTCGCCTCCCCTGCGACCTGCATATCCGGTTCGCCTTCGATGATCTGCTTCAGGCCGCGCCGGACCACCGGATGGTCATCAACGACGATCACTTTGATCATGACGATTCTCCGTGCTTTCGAGGTATTTTCAGGATCACAGCGGTCCCGCCGCCCGGCTCGCCGCGAATGGAAAACTCACCTGAAAAAGCCAGGGCACGTTCTTTCATGCCCAGCAGACCGAAGGATCCCGGATTCATCATTTTCTCCTCCGTGATGCCTCTGCCGTTGTCCCTGATCTCAAGAATAAACGTTTCATCACCGAAAAGACTCCGCTCGCCCTCCCGCAAGACGACGGCCACCTTTGTTGCCCGGGCGTGCCGCGCCACATTCGTGAGCGCTTCCTGAAAGATACGAAACACGGCAACCGCTGTTGTCTCTTCCATAGTAACATATTCGAAAGCTTTGGTTAACTTGTGCGAAATTGCAGTGCGATTCGTAAATTCCGACAACTGCCACTCCAAAGCGGCGATCAGCCCCAAATCGTCCAGAACGGACGGCCGCAAATCCGTGCATATGCGGCGGACGACCTGTATCAGGTGATCGATCAACGCATTCGCTGCATGAACCCTCTCTGTCAAGGCGGTGCGCTCACCAACCGGGCATGTGGCTTCTATCTTGCTGAACAGCCATGAGAAATCCATCTTCAGCCCGGTCAGCCCCCCTCCCATTTCATCATGAATTTCCCGCGAAATCACGACCCTCTCTTCCTCACGGATCTGGTGCAGGTGCGTGGCAAGGGACCGTAACTGCTGATGAGAGGCTTTTAGGGTCTCCTCCAGCCGCTTGCGCTCGGTGATGTCATGGAGGGTGCCTTTCAGGCTAATCGTCTGACCGTCAACAACTTGAGGTTGACAAACGGTTCGAGTCCACAAGTGATTCCCTTTTGCTGTAATGAAACGAGCTTCAAAGTCATACGGCTCACCATGATCAAGAGCACGTTGAATGGCATATCTGAGCATTTCTCTGTCCTTGGGGTGGAAGAAGTTGATCGCATCCTCAAGGGGTGGTTTATAGCTCAGTGGGACTTCGTGAATTCGATATGTTTCTTCGGTCCACTTTACCAAGAGAGTTTTCGGATCAACTTCCCACCCCCCGATTCTTGCCATTCTCCCAGTTACATTAAGCAATGTCTCGCTCTCGCGCAAAGCCTCCTCCGCCCGCTTGCGCTCGGTAATGTCTTGCACCGTACCGTGAAGCCCCGTGACCCGTCCATGGTTGTCATACACCGTGCCGCCGAATGCGTTCACCCATCGGATGGCGCCGTCCGGGCGGATTAGTTTCAGCTCAAGCTGATAAGGTGCACCGGTTTCCAGTGCTCTTTCGGCGGCTAATTTCAGACGATCCCAGCTTTCTGGAGCATAAATGTTGGGGTGTTCTGCATATGTGGGTGCCGGAATCATCGGGTCGAGGCCTGCGATAAGGTAAAGCTCCTCCGTCCAGGTGACGGTGTCTGTGTCTGCGATCCAATGCCAGATACCTATATGTGCCAGTCGATGGGCATCTCTCAGTTGTTCCTGGCTTTTCCTCAGCGCCTCTTCCGCCTGTTTGCGCTCGGTGATGTTCTCATGCGCGACAACCACGCGCCTGGAATCTTCGCCCGCGAATGGCGTGACCCGCCCGTAGAAACACCGTTGCTCATCCGGAGAATGGCACGGGTACTCCAGTGCGAAGGACGGGCGCTTCCCTGAGAGCACCTCCCGGATGCCTTGGGCAAAAGCGCCGGCCTCCTCCGAATCTTCCCCCTTTGCGGTATCGCAGACCTCAAGGTAGTTGACTCCTTCGGAAACGGCGCCGGGCGCGATCCCGTTTTGCTCGGCAAAATCCCGGTATGCCTTGTTCGTGAGGACGATCTCACCGGCATCATCGACGACCGCGATGTGGGACGACAGTCCGTCCAGCGTGGATCTGAAAAACCGTTCCGATTCGCGCAGGGCATAAGCGGCCTTCTTGCTTTCGGTGACGTCCTGGTAGATTACCTGAAACTGTGTTTCACCGTCCCAGCTTATTTCCTTGCGAAAGACATGAAGATGGCGGACCGCGCCATTTTTCTTTACGATGCTTATGTCGTATTCGGGCGGAACATCCTCCCCTCGTTTTCTATTTTCCTTTCTTGTCTTGTGCTCGGCAAAGCTCTCCGGGGTATAGCGATTTACTACGGGGGTTGTTTCAAATTCCTCAAGACTGTCGCAGCCATAGATATCCAGAATGGCCCGGTTGGCATAAATGGTCTCACCTTCTGCGGTCACGATGCGCACGCCCAGCG
>Ga0247841_10009648_pt1 | contig 13436 bp, 8 predicted proteins | sample LaCruzMarch2015__2_FD_192410 | JGI IMG/M metagenome (GOLD analysis project Ga0247841, IMG submission 192410) | Freshwater microbial communities from meromictic Lake La Cruz, Castile-La Mancha, Spain - LaCruzMarch2015_18m | ecosystem: Environmental > Aquatic > Freshwater > Lake | place: Spain...
AAATATTTACCGCTGCTGAAAACTTTGCCATCCTGAGATCCATTATTGACACTGCCATAAAAAATGGCCAAAATGTTTTACAAGCATTGAATGTCATCGCTGATCACAAATAAAACTGATTAGTTACGAATTTTATTTTATCTTTTCTTTTCAAAGAATTTTTTTATGAAGATCACAGATTGTTCTGACAGGATTCCTGAAACTACTTCAGTTTTCGGATGCAACAATTTCTCCTGAATCAACATATAACCCCGTTTTTTGTCATCCGCACCATATACTAATTTTCCAAGTTGGGTCCAGAAGGCAGCTCCGGCACACATTATACAAGGTTCGAGGGTCACAAAAAGGATGCACTCTTTTAAATATTTTCCGCCAAGGTAATCCGATGCTGCCGTAAATGCCTGCATTTCTGCATGTGCCGTAACATCATTAAGGGTTTCGGTAAGGTTGTGTGCCCTTGCTATGATCCGGTTTTCTATCACAACCACTGCTCCGATCGGGACTTCATCCTTTTCCAGCGCCTTACGTGCTTCTTTCAACGCCTCGTTCATGAAATACTCATCGGAATAAAGCTTGTATATAGATTGTTTTATCATGCTGCTGTCAGTAACGAATTATTTTTTCAGTCTTTACTTCTTTCCCGTTCCCGCTAATCCTTATAAAATATATACCGGCAGGCAGATTGCCGAGATCAATCCGCTTGAAATATTGTCCGGAAAAGTTCGATTTTTGATCCTGGTAAATGATTTTTCCACTCTGATCATATACTTTTACAAAGATCGTCCCGGATCCAGGTAAATTAACGGCAAGATTCACAGGGCCTGTCGTCGGATTCGGAGAAATGGTTATTCCTGACGGCTGAATGATGTCAATTCCCGTAATGACATCCCACGTCGTCGTAAAGAATCCCCGCCCATGAGTTGCTGCAAGAACCGTGTTATCGGATTCCCGAAGGTTCAGCATATCGACCCGTACATTGGCCATTCCCTGATTTACAGGTTCCCATACCGGGGTTGCCTCATGAAGGTTAATGGTTGACCATACACCGGTTTCGGTTGCAAGCATCGCCTGGCGGGAATTCTGCGGATGATAGATGGCCCATCTTATAGGCATATCAGGAAGATTTCCCTCTTTATTCTCCCAGGTTTGTCCGCCATTGTATGTTTGCCAAACTGATGTTACACCATAATTGGAAAATGTCACCAGGAGGGTATCTTCCGAACCACCAATGGCGATACTGGAGATATTTGCCACAGGAAAATTGCTGCCTGTTATTTCTGTTTTTATGGGTGTTGATTCTGCATTCTGAACTTTAAAGAGCCTTCCTGATTGGGTTCCGACAAATAAGTTCGCCTTTCCTGCCGGAGAAAATGGCGACCATTTTACTGCAGAAAAATAAACCTGGGTACCGGTATTCAACGGAATAAAGGTGCCGGAAAATCCCCACTGCGTTGTTACATTGTCAATCCTCAACAGTTGATCGACATTTGTACCGATGAAATCACAGGCATTGGCATAAATGGTATTAGTAAGGTAATCATAATCGGCAGGGTTGATAAAAACGCCGCTTTGGTAATTGTAAATATCCTGTAAATAGGTATCATAACTGTAAATGATATACCAGTTATAATAGATGGAAGATATGGAATAAAATGGTTCGTTTTTATCGTAAAAGCAATAGGCTCCGTCGCCTCCACTTACCATGTCGTTAATGTTGAGCGGAGAGCCGGTATAACGTAAGCAGCCGTTATCCTGCAGTCCGCCTAAGAATGCATTGGCTCCTGCGGTTGGCTTAATCGCGCAAGTGTAAAACTGAAGTGTGGTATAATCTTTATTCCTTTCTTCAAAATCCGGGTTCCCTGCCCCATTTGCAGTATAAAAGATGCCTCCGTCGGTACCAAAAAGGATTTCACTGGAAGAGCCGGGTTTGTAGAGAATGATATGCTGGTCGGCATGCAGGTACTGAGGACCTCCACCGTAATACATCAGTGACCAGTCACTTAGTCGGGTCCAACTGTTACCCCCATTAATCGATTTATGCATATCCAATCCCCCGATATAGAGGGATTCCGGGCTGTTTGGGTCAACAGCAATATCCAGGGCATGCCAGGCGATGGTTGCAAAATTTATCCCGGAAGTAAGGTCATAGGGGAGGGACTGCTTTGTCCATGTATCTCCCTTATCACCGGAGCGGAGAATATGAAAACAATAAAAGTATTTGAAATTGTCTACAGAATTTGTAAAACCTGAACCGATCAGGGCATAAACAATGTTGGGATCAGAAGAAGCGGGCGCCAAAACAACCCGTCCCGGAATGTTGTAATCCGGGTCATTTTCAATTTCAGTTCTATATGAATCATTTACAACCCATGAGTTTTGTGTACCATAATCGGAATAGAGGAGAGTAGCGCCCCCGGCACCACTCAGGTTAGGCCTTGTACCAACATATATTCTGCCATCTGCACCGATAGCAATATCCGAAACTGCGTATGGTCCGGTGGAACCGCTTATATCGGGCAATACCTGTTGCCAGGTATTACCACCATCTGCAGAACGGAACAGGCCATCGGTAGGCTGGCTCTGATGCTGCATGCCCTGGTATAATCCTGAAGCTACGCCTGCATAGATCACGCTGATGCCATTTTCATTCCGGACAACGATATCTGTAATATATTCGAAATTAATCGTTGACTGGATCATATTCCACGTCTGGCCACCATCGCCAGATTTCCAGATACCATCGCCAACACCTGAAGATTCACGGTAGGTCTGTATGGCCGTTTCTGCTTCGCCAGTCCCTATATAGAAGATCATCGGGTTGTTGGGATCGCTGGCAATACAACGAATAGCAAGGCATGTCCAGAAATCGCCAACGGGAACCCAGGATGAATAGGGATCAGTGATGTTACTGTTATACCACAAACCGCCTGTAATGCCTCCAGCCCATACCTTCTTTTGTGCCGGATCATTGGGATCATACATCATCGCCCTTGTCCTTCCTCCCATTTCCGTGGGATAATCCTGCCATTGAATATCCTGTGTTACTGATTTAAGTGTTTGTATTTTTTTTGTTGCACGGTAAGCTTCCCTAAGTGTTTGTCTGGGGATGAATCCGGTTGCCGGATCAAGGGTCATGAAATAATCCTGAAGAGCAGCGATTTCAGGTTGATCCGCAGGTTTTTCTTCATCCTTGTTTGTCGAAAAGCGGGGAACTTTCCGGTACTCCTTTACAAGAAATGCTTCAAATTTATCTCTTGCTGCATTTTGTTTCCTGCCTGTCATAAGAAAAATTGCTGAAATAGTGATTGCGAGTAACAGGATGCCTGATATCAGGCTGTTCTTCAGAGTGAATATCTTTTTCATGGAATGAGGGATTATACTTTCAAAGGTACTATTATAAAGCCCTTTTTGGATAAATTCAGGTAAAATTATGCCTGAAGGTTCTTTCTGAGATCTTCAAGTTCATATGCATCTTTCAGGTAATAGATCCCGATCCTGGTACGGCAGAGAGATGAAAGATAGGCTCCGCAATGCAATTTTTCTCCGAAATCCCTTGCAATGGCGCGGATATACGTTCCTTTGCTGCATACGATCCGGAAAGATATCACCGGAAGCTCAATACTGATTATCTCAAATACAGGGATCGAAACCTGTTTTGGTTTGATCGTTACCTGCTGGTCTTTCCTGGCATATTCATAGGCCCTGATCCCCTTGATCTTTACCGCTGAAAACATAGGGGGCAATTGTTCATGGTTTCCGGTAAGTTCCCGGGCGGCAGCGAGGATGGCTTCATCTTTGATTTGTTCAAATGGGAATGACTGGTTTACTTCTGTCTCCAGGTCATAGGAGGGTGTCGTTGCTCCGATTGTGAAAGTTCCAGTATATTCCTTATCAAACTCTTTGAATTGTTCGATCTGTTTCGTCATCTTGCCTGTGCATAGGATCAGAAGACCGGTTGCAAGGGGATCCAGGGTTCCTGCATGACCGACCTTGATCTTTTTAAGTCCTGGCTGGCTTTTAATATAATTCCGAATATGGCTTACTACGTCAAAGGATGTCCACCGGTAAGGTTTATTTACAAGCAGAATTTCACCTTGTTCAAACTGGAAGGACATCAGAAGATGTTTAAGGTATGACCTGTAAGCAGGAAGACAACGAGAATGAGACCCATCACGATACGGTAATACCCAAATACCTTGAAACCGTGTTTGGTCAGATAAGTAATGAAGGCCTTAATGGCCACTATTGCAACGAGGAAGCCAACGAGGTTGCCTAACGCCAGTAGTTGGATATTGTTCCGTGTAAGGATCTCCGGGTTCTCCTGAAAAGTATCCCATAAGCTCTTGGCAAATGCTCCCGCCAGGGTGGGTACAGCAAGGAAAAAGGAAAATTCTGCCGCTGTTTTACGGGTCAGCTTCTGCTGCATCCCCCCGATGATCGTTGCAGCGCTGCGGCTGAACCCCGGCAAAATGATGGAGATCAATTGAAATAGTCCGATCATCAGCGAATTTTTATAACTGATCTCCTCCTCCCTGTGTATTACCGGTTTGTTAAACCATTTATCGACAAACAGAAGAAGGATCCCTCCAAGCAACATGACAACGGAGATGAACAATGGGTTTTCAAGGACTTGGTCAATATGCTTTTTCAATAAAATACCAACAATGGCAGCCGGAAGGAAAGCAACAAACAATTTCAGATAAAAACTCAGCTTCTTAAAATCCAGGAATTTTCGCCAATAAAGGATAATAACGGAAATGATGGTTCCGAACTGAATGTTCTCTATGAAAAGCTTGGTGAAGGCACTTTTTTCAATGCCTAAAATGGCAGCTGTCAAAGCCATGTGTCCTGTTGAAGAGATCGGGAGGAATTCAGTGATCCCTTCCACGATTGCTATGATGATAGCCTGGACAATGGACATTAATCCTTTGATTTCTTCATAATCGCAAAGATCTCGACTACATATCCTGCGAGGATTAGGATAGGTGCAAGTGTAATTCGCTGAAAGTTGAATATTTCCGGGCTGAAATCATTGGGGTCTTTTGACCCGCCTCCGATCATCAGGATAAAACCCAATGCCATCAAAGCCAACCCGATCAGCATCAGCCGGTAATTGTCCTTTGTAAAAGCAAAATCAATCGTTTTATTTGGAGCAACAGCAGGCTTTCCTGCCTGAACCGGTTTTGTTTTGGGAGCGGTCGAAGATACTTTTACCGGGCCGGTTTTTTTTTGATAATTTTCCATTATTTACAACTTCATTAACGGGTCAAAAATAGTGAATTTTTTTGATAATCAATTGTATAAGTTATCTGTTTTCATTCTCAGATATTTTCTGACTGCCAGCCACGTAGAAAGCCAGGAAATTAAAACCCCCAGCAAAATAACAAATACAATAATGATAAGATACATTTTCAGATCCTGCAATTCAATCAATTCCGGGATCTCCTGTAGGGCAAAATACAAAACAACCATTAACAGGCCAATGGCGATAATAGCGCTGACGAATCCATTCAACAAGCTCTTCCAGATAAAAGGCCTGGCGATGAAACTCCTGGTTGCACCCACGAGTTGCATGGTTCGTATTATGAAACGCTTTGAATATACAGAGAGTCGGATGGTATTATTGATCAGAGCGATGGAAACGAGCAACAACAGCAAACTGAAACCGAGAATGAACATACTGATCCGTTCGATATTCTGGTTTACAAGTTCAACTAAGGATTTCTGGTAGAAAACCTCCTTGACTTCAGGATTTGAAAGCAACGTTTTTTCAATTTTTGCAACATAAACCGGTGTCGCATAATCGGCTTTCAGTCTCAGGTCGATGCTTGGCAGAAGAGGATTATACCCGAGGAACCCGATAAAATCCTCTCCCAATTCCTTTTTCAAATCCACTGCCGCCTTTTCTTTTGGAATATATTCGGTGGATTTCACAAATTCCTTTGCATCTAATTTTTTCTGAAGCATCAGTATACCGGCCTCTCTTACTCCATCCTTGATCATAATCGAAAAACCGATATTCTCTTTTACATAGTCAGAAAGTTTTTTGGCATGCAATACAACCAGGCCAAGCAGTCCCATCATGAAAAGAACCAGCGTGATACTGATTACCGTTGTGACGTAGGAAGTATGGATGCGGCGGTTGTAATATCGTTGTTCCTGCTTGGCCATTCGCGTTTCTGTGACTGCGAAATTAAATGAAATATTCGGATCTATTTCTTCCTGGCTGCTTTTTTCGATTCCTTTTGTTCTTTTTTCATTACCTTTTGTTCTTCCTTATTAACCCCGATGGTAGATTTAATCCCGCTGAAAATGCTTTTCCAGAGAAAATTGAAGATGCTTTTATGGGTATCGCGTTCGAAATAGATCATCCCTTCAGTTAACTTCCCGTTTATGCCGGGATTGTCATTCCTTACATAGGTGTTCCCTGCAAAAGTCAGAACCCCTTTTTTGATTTTTTCCCAGGTATTGTCTTCTTCTGTCTTGATCATTTTGATGGCCAGGTTGTTATAGTAAAGTGCCAGTCGTCCCGTAGCTTTCACATTATCTGCTTTTACATTTGCAAACACCATCTTTTTTATTGTCCCGGAGGTGATCTCAGCGGGAACCATTTTGGTGACCATCGTATTGATCTCTTTCATTTCCAGGTTTGAAAGGGTGCCTGAAAAAGTAAAGGCATTATTTTTCTCCCCGAGCGGGATTTTCAGTTCCGCGTTCAGTAATCCTTTTCCCATCAGGTACATGGAAGCGTTCACTTTCATGACCGTCCTGGTTTTTACCAGGTTGCTGTCGTTGGTAATATTACTGATGGTCCCTGCCATTTTATCAAAGAAAATAAAACCGGGTTCATTACCGGCCTGTTCGGCATAACGTACTTTCCCGTTCGTTAACTTTACGTAATCGATTTTCATGTACATTTTTGATTTCAGAAGCGCCTGTTGTGGCAGGGGCGGCTTAAAATCAGGGCGCATCGGTACACGTTTATCCCGGTAATCATCCACGTTCAGTCCGTCGGCTGTTATCAGCCCGGCGATGAACTTATGGTTAATAATAAGTTGGCGCAAATTGAGGTACTTAACGGCTATTTTTTTTATGGTGATATCCAAGCGGTCCATCTGGTAACCCAATTTTCTGCTGAAATCATGATTGGAATAGTTGGGTTTCACCTGAAGGTCATTGATCCAGATTGAAGAGGCAAGTGTGGATAAACTGATCTCTCCCGGGTTGATGGTGTACATCCCATCCTTGGTTTTAATTGATATTCCTTCCAGGGAGAGTTGTATATCATCGGAATTGAAAATCCTTTTCAACCCCCTGTGAACCGAATCAACAATGACATTCTTTATTACCAGGTTCATTGAGGGGATCTCAAATTCTTCTGCCGGGCTTTTCGCCTGGTTATGGACTGTAAGTTTTCCATCAATAAGCTGGATTCTCTGGATATTGATCGCAAGAAGCCCTTTTGGGAGGGGAATAGACAGCATATTCGGATTTGAAGCTGCTTTTTCGGATTTCTTTGATGGTTGCTTAATAAAGATTGTAACATCGGGATTAGCAAATTCAATTTTCCTAATGGAAAGTTTTTTCTCGAGGAGTAGCTGTCTGAGGTTAAAACCCCTGACCTGGAACTTCCCGATATTCACCGCCAGCAAAATAGGAGAAACAGTATCGGTCTCTGCCAGTTTGTTATAGAACGCCGTGTCCGGGATCAGCTTTAATCCATTGATATTGATCCTCCCCAGCATAATATTCAAGTTAAGGCTTTTCATTTCAAGGCTGTAAATGCCTTTGCTTGAACTGGCAACAGTTTTTGTAAGATAATCCCTGATAAGCCGGTTACCGTAATAATAAGTATAAACCGATGCTGCTCCTAAAATTAAGAGGATAAGGATGATAATACCGATTATAATGTTCCGGATTTTTCTTAACCAGGATCTCTTATTTGACCGGGTTGATTTTTTCCGCTTTTTCATGAAAAACTATTTTACTATTGTGCCCTGATGTGACTACTGTGGGAAATAATGTTGAATAAAATTATGGTTTTTATGGAACACTTGTCTTCTTCTTTCTTTTTTGCAGTTTCAGCAACTCTTTTTGCTGTTTTGAATTCAGTCCGAAAGAGGATTTTATCCCGCTTAATGAGCTTTTCCAAAGGAAATTGATTACTCCTTTTCTTTTGTCTCTTTCAAACCAGATGATTCCTGTTCTGAAATTCCCATTGTAGTTTGGGTTACTTTTGAAATCCAGGATATTGTTTGCAACGAAGCTTAAAAGACTCTTTTCCCAATTCTCCTGCCAGCCCGGCTTTGTGTTTTCAAGCTTGATCCTGACATTGCTATAAAACAGATTCATCTCGCCGGTTGAATAATTCTGGTTGGCATGCATGAACCTGATCTCTGTTTTTGAGGCAATCCCTCCCAGTATCTTTACAGGTAATAGTTCAGACAGCATCGGATTGACCTCTGTCAATTGCAATTCCCCCAGCCTGGCACTGCAGAATAAGGTATCGTTTTCATTATTTAGCGGAGTCTTCAAAGTAGCTTCGAGCAAGGCTTTTCCCATGATGTAGCCGGTTAAATTAACTTGCAGGTCAGGAATATTTTTACCCGATGTCGAATCTGTTGTAAACCCTGTGACCAGTGCATTCAGGCGATCGAAAAAAATCCGGCCCGGCTCATCTCCGGTTTGTTCTTCATAAGTAACATAACCGTCAACCATGGCAATTGTATCAATTTGAACCGGGAGGGTTATTTTTCTGACCATATGGGCCGGCATCAGTGGCCTTTGCCAATCAGGGAAAGGGATCCGTTTGTCACGGTAATCTTCCACAACCATTCCCTTCAGTTCAACCCGGCCGGCATTAACAGAAAGATCTGACACCAACTTCCGGAAATCACAGCGTTCAATTGCAATGCGGGGAATCATCACCTGTAACCTATCCGTCTGGTAACCAAGTTTACGGGAGAAATCTTCCCTGGAAAATCGCGGAATCATCGAAATGGTGTCGATATAGATGTTCTTTTTCAAAGTCGAAAAACCAAAACCGGCAAATGACCAGGTGTACATGCTATCGCCTGAGATCCCGGAGAAACCTGCTGAGGAAAAGGAGATATCCTCCGCATTGAACATGGGTGTGTTTCCATGACTGGCCTGTGTTAGCGAATCGACCAGGAAATGAATGATGTCAAGGTTCGCTCTTTTCAACACCCAGGATTTTACCCGTTCCTTGCTGGTGATTTTTAATTCTGCCTGGGCATTCTCGACGGAAAGGGTTGCTATTTCAAGCTTTTTCATCATGGGAGGAAGGTCGATTTTCATTGAGATCCCCTTTTTCCCTGGTTTTTTCGGATTGAGTTCCTGGTTCAACCCTATCATTATGGATGGATTATTCACCTCGATCCGGTCCAGTTTCCAATGCTTCTCAAATATGGCTTTATCAAAATAAAATCCTTTGAAATTCAATTCAGGAATAATTGCAGAAAAGACTTTATTTTGTTTTACTGAAACTTCTGAAGTCTTCAAAGGAATAATCTTCAAACCCTTTGCTGATATATCTGCCGGATAGGAATGGATTTCAAGACTTTGACACTCGAGCAGGTAGGAACTATCCGCAACCACTGCCCTGAACGGAAAGACGGATATCTGCATGGAATCAAAACGGATCAGTCCGTTATTTTTTCCCTTATCAGGAATATGAACAACTGCATTAAGGACGCCAAAATCAATATCTTTCAGAGAAAAATAGGAAGCCCTTCTCTCTTCGTATCCATCATATGAAAAAGAGCCATGCCGTACGAGCAGGCGTTTTATTTCAAACTCATGCATAAAATCCCTGGATATTGTGTTTTCGATGGGTTCAGGCGGACCATAATATGGTCTTTCAACCTCGGCTTTCGCACGCAAATCAGGGTCTTGCAACAGGATTACATCGGCTTTCAGTTTCTTGTCGAGAAATAATTTTTTATGATTCAGTCCTGTTACCATCAGCTTTTTCAGAGTAAAACCGATGGTAATCGACTGGAGTTTCTGACCTGGGTGTGGGAAAGGAACGGGATCAGCGTTTCTTGAAAAAGAGAGGTTGAAAGCTTCAATCAAGGAGTCATCGGTTGCAATATGGATACGCTCTGCACGAAAATGACGGAGGCTGTCGGGAGAATCGAAAGCCGCCGAATGGATATCCAGATCAAAATCCTGACTGTAGAAATATCCCTGCTGGTTCATTCCCTGCACCGAGTCGATGAGGAAATGCTGCATCGTAAGATTAAAACTGCCTGATGCCACTTTTTTTTCGACTCCATCCTGATCCGTCGCATATTGCATGAATCCATTTGAAATATTTATTTCATTTCCCCTGATAACCCGGATGTATTTCTTTAAAAGGCTGTAAACAACATCTTCATTCTCTTCATCAAAGAAATCTTCCGGTTTTTTGAACCGGTGATCCTTGTTTTTAGAAAGATGAAAACGGGTATATTTGATTTCAGGCTCCATTATTATTAAACTGGTAAAATCAAGGATCCGGTCGTTAAATACGCGTTTTAAATCAATACCGGTGAAAGTTAGCCTGGGTAAGAAGAATAACATGGTATTGAGTTGGTTCATACTCCTGATCATATTCTTTGTCTTGTCGGGTCGTAAAATGCTTTCAGAGACATCGATCAGTGATTTCCGGGTGGAAAAATAGATTTTTGATGCGCTGATTGAGTGTATGCCATCCCTCAATTGGAGGGAAAAATTATTCAATGTCAGTTCAATGTACTTAGAATAGAATATCCGGGATTTATCCTTGTGGGCAATGGAGTCAAGGAAGAAATGATAAAGATCAAGATCTACCTTTCTGATTCTTAGCTCCGGCGAGTGATCCTGAATGTGTGCATATAACTCAAAAGAGGCGTTCTTTACTGATAATGTATCAATATTGATATAGAGGAGTTCCTTTGCAATAACCGTATAAAGATTGGCAATCTTTATTTTTTTTTTTGATTTGGTGGAATTTTCGCTCCGGATCTCCGACTTGTTACTGAATACCTTAAAAGAAAAATCCTTTAATAGTATTGAATTTATCTCTACTTTCCGTTCATTTAAAGCCTGGTACAAATTTATCCCACGGATACTAAAATCAGGAAGGTCAACCTGGAAGAAATCACCCGCTTTCACGCTTTTCTTTCGTAACGACTGTAAGATCGGTTTCAGAGAGAGGTTTTTGCCATACAAAACCGATTTTGTAAAAGAAAAGCCGATCTCTTCCGCTTTTAGGAAATAGAGACTATCTGCAAGGTTATATTCAAAGTTGTGGATCTTGAGCTCAGCACCTTTTGAATAAAAAATCCGTTCACGATTATAATAGCTGAATGGATTTACAGAAACATCCCTGAGAACGGATGAAAATTCATATTCTCCTGTGTTGAGTTTTCCGGTCTTCTGCCTGAACGAGGAGAGCAGCAATCCCCGGTTGACTTTTACTGAATCCACATGAAAATCGTTAAAAACTTTGGAAACTGCCGGATAAATATCTTCATAGATAACACGCCAACGGGCATGCCGGGCAGTAGTTGTATCGGGAAACCCGACAATACTGAGAACCGGTCTCTGAAGAATGATCTGCCTGAAATTGATTCTTTTCAAAGTATAGATCTGCCAGAAATGGATGCGATCGATGATGAGAGAAGCAAAAGAAACATGGTAGAGCGACTTGGTGATTCTGCCTTCAGCTTTAAGTTGACGGTAACGCAGGGTGTCGGGGGAAAGTTCAAAACTGTCAAGGGTCAGTTTTCCCGTGATGATGTTCAGGTTCATTTTCCTGAAATCCACCCTGTAAAGACTGTCGCTGGCAGTATAGATCTTTTCCTGGAAAAACTTGCGTAAAATCCGTTCGCCAAAATAGTTAAAGCTGTAAAAGGTTGTCAGGAAGAGCGCAAGGAGAAAGAGAAATATCCCAATCAAAGTATAACGCAACCAATGGGATCGGTTTTTCTTCGGGGAGATACTATCTGCTATTTCCATCTCTGACGTGTAAGGGACTGCTTTGAGGTTCAAAGATAGACATTCCCTGTATTTATCTAAATTTTCTACCTTTGCCACAATAATAGCAGATGAGTTGATGAGCTGACGAGCTAAAGAATTTCACTCGTCAGCTCATCAACTCACAAACTAAACAGAATGGAATACAACTTCCCGGAAATCGAGAAAAAATGGCAGAAATACTGGTTTGAGCATAAGACCTTCAAGGCAGAGATCGACCATTCAAGACCAAAATACTATGTACTCGACATGTTCCCGTATCCTTCAGGGTCGGGACTTCACGTTGGACATCCATTGGGATATATTGCTTCTGACATCTACTCCCGTTACAAACGGCTGAAAGGGTTTAACGTCCTTCATCCAATGGGTTATGATGCTTTCGGGCTGCCTGCCGAACAGTATGCTATTCAAACCGGAACCCATCCTGCTGTCACAACCGAAAAAAACGTCGCCCGCTACCGCGAGCAGATGGATAAGATTGGTTTTTCCTATGACTGGGATCGTGAAGTGAAAACCTGTGATCCTGCCTATTACAAATGGACACAGTGGATGTTCATCCAGCTTTTTCGACATTGGTACAACAATACAACAAGGAAGGCTGAACCATTTTCCGGATTGATAAAGATATTTGAAATGTACGGTAATGAAGGAATTAATGCAGCCGTTACACCGGAATGGTATAAATACCTTGGAAAAAAGGATCCTTTTTTCGGTGAAAAATGGGACGGTATATTTTCATCAGGGCAGTGGAAATCTTATAATGAAATGCAACAGCAGGAGATCCTGATGAACTACCGGCTGGCTTATCTTTCAGAGGCCATGGTGAACTGGTGTCCCGATCTGGGTACAGTACTTGCCAATGATGAAGTGGCGAATGGTTTTTCAGTTCGCGGAGGGCACCTTGTTGAACGTAAGATGATGCGACAGTGGTTCCTTCGTATATCCGCATATGCCCAGCGACTGCTTGACGGACTCGACCAGGTTGAATTCTCGGAATCACTTAAAGAGATGCAACGGAACTGGATTGGAAGATCGGAAGGGGCTGAAGTGGAATTCCAGATAAAAAATACTACCTACAATTTAGATATTTTCACTACACGTCCGGATACGATCTTTGGATCAACATTCATGGTCATTGCTCCTGAGCATGAACTGGTTGAAAAGATCACTACTCCTGAACATTCTGTTGAGGTAAAAGCATATCTGAACTGGGCAAAGAACCGTTCCGAACGTGAGCGCATGACGGAAGTAAAAAAAGTGTCAGGTGTTTTCACCGGCGCCTATTGTATGAATCCATTAAATGGTGAAGAAGTACCGGTCTGGATAGCCGATTATGTATTGGCCGGATACGGAACAGGCGCTATCATGGCTGTGCCTGCTCACGACAGTCGTGACTATGACTTTGCAAAGCATTT
>Ga0247841_10009649_pt1 | contig 13435 bp, 9 predicted proteins | sample LaCruzMarch2015__2_FD_192410 | JGI IMG/M metagenome (GOLD analysis project Ga0247841, IMG submission 192410) | Freshwater microbial communities from meromictic Lake La Cruz, Castile-La Mancha, Spain - LaCruzMarch2015_18m | ecosystem: Environmental > Aquatic > Freshwater > Lake | place: Spain...
AAGCTTCAAAGCACTTGTATATTTATTTTTAGGGTATTGGGACTCCATTTCTGCATAGAGATTTCCTAATAAGGTGGTATCAGCCAAACTTTTTGAAATCATACTGGCTTTAACAAAGATGGAGTATGGTATAAACTCATTCGTGTAGCTATCTTGTATCGTGGTCAGTTGCAGTTTTTGTCGTTCCAGATTCCCCATTTGCTGTTGCAATTTTTTGTATGCCTGCTCATCTGTAATTTTGAGCTTGAGAGGAGACATTTGGATAACTGCAACGCTATCTGCAATAGGTTTTATTCGAGCGGTTCCCAAGCTGTCTGCAACAAATAGGGAATCTTTGACGGCAAAGGTAGTTCCTTTTTGCAAAAGAGAATCAACTGTAGCCCCTTTTTCTAAAAGGGGTTTATCACTATTTATAATACCGGATAACGAGTCAGCTGCAGTACTGTCAGCCTTAATAACTGACAGAGAATCAATTATGGGGATAACCACCTTCTTTACAAAGGGAAGGTAGGTATCTGGTAAAATCAGCAGCGAATCCATACTTGTCTGAATATTCATAATGCGCAGATATAGGGAATCCACCTGTGGTTGGAAAGACTGAGGAATCAGTTTCAGACTGTCTATCACTGCAAAAGCTGAATCAGGTAGGTTCAGGATATTATAAAAACTTTCTGCGGAAGTTAGTTTGCTATCTATATATAATTGGGGTTTATCAAAATTGCTAATCTTTGAGCCGCTGTAAATTCGAGTCAGAGCAGCATGTTTGGCTTCAGCTTCGGTGGATATAGTGGCAGTAGTTGCTTCGGTTTTTGCTTTATTGTAATTCTCAATCGCAGTTTTGGTATCATCCTTAACATAGAGATTATATTCTGCCAGCCAGAAATATGCTTCTGCCGAGAAAGGAGTGCGGGTGTTTGTTTTAATGATGGATTGCAGGATTTCATCGGCTTCTTCAAATTTGTTCAAAGCAAGTAAGACTCTGCCTTTCAATAATTTCAGTTGCGGAATCTTCTCGGGGCGGTCTTCAATTTTCAGCAGTTTTGTAATGGCAGTCAAGCTCTGCTGATTTTCGTTTTGCAGCAGCAAGTTTAATGCGATATAATACTTAGAATCAAGCAGCACGGTTTTCTTGATGCCGCGTGTACCCACCACCTTTTGGAATTGCAAGATGGAATTTGCATAATCCATTTGTTCAAAATAGTTTTTCCCCAGCAGATAGGCAGCTTCTTTGTATTCTATGGATTTTGGAAAGCCCGTCAAAATCTTTTCCAGCCAGTATTGAGCTTTGACAAAGTCTTTGTCCTGGATGGCAAAATCAGCCAGTAATGAAATTGCTGTTGCATGCCATTTGACGGTTTCAGGTTTTCTGATATATTCTTCCAGGAGTGTTTCTGCTTGCTTGGGTTCATTGATTTCTCTATAAATATATGCTATATAAAACGTTGCCTGATGAGTATATGGACTCTTCGGGAAGTTGCGAATCAGGCTTTCAAACTGGTCTTTGGCTTGAAACTGATTGTTACCCTTATAATATAGTGATTGTGCCAGCAGATAAAGCGCATCGTCTGCTTCAGCACTGTTTTTTCTTTCTGTGAGGATGTATCCGCATTTCTTGATGGTTTTGGTATATTCATCAATAGCTTGGGGTGATGGTTTGCCGTTTGCAGTCAAGGGTTTGCTTTGAGCAGATTTGAAATACTTTCTGGCATTATACATTGTGTTGTCAACGCTGCACCCGAAAAAAGTCAAAGCCACAAATAGAACAAACAGCAGCCTGATGACCGTCATTCCTGCGAAGGCAGGAATCCAGCCTGTTTTTTTTCTCGGATAAGATTGTCCGATCCACAATGTCATTCCTGCGCAGGCTGTAACCCTGAGCTTGTCGAAGGGTAGGTTCTTATTCATTCTCATTTAACGACACTCTATCGCAAGCGCACAATGTCTTTGACCAGGTCAAGGATATGCCCGTCTTTGAGCCATTGTTTGAGGTAATTTATCTCCAAATAGAGTATCCTGTCCTTTGCGAGGTGTTTGACCTTTTTGCGCAGTTCACCCTTGATAGTCTCAATGGCTTTGGAACTGGGAATATCTCTCAAATCCAATGCCTGCATGGCAATCATCAGTTCAATTGCCAAAACTGTATTGACATTTTCGATAACCTGAAGGACTTTATTGGCTGAAACAGAGCCCATGCTGACGTGGTCTTCCTGATTGGCAGAAGTGGGAATCGAATCTACCGAAGCAGGATGAGCCAAGACTTTATTTTCCGAAACCACTGAGGCAGCGGTCAATTGCGCAATCATAAAACCGGAGTCAAGTCCCGGTCTGGCAGCCAAAAAAGGAGAAAGTCCTCTATTCAGAGCGGGATTGAGCATTTGTTCAATGCGCCTTTCCGATATGGAAGCTATTTCAGACATGGCGATTGCCATAGTATCGAGAGCGATTGCCAAAGGCTCTCCGTGAAAATTTCCGCCGGAAATAACCTTGTCCTCATCGGGGAAAATCAAAGGGTTATCCGTGGCAGAATTGATTTCGACTTCCAGAGTGGTTTTGATATAATCCATGGCATCGCGAACCGCACCATGCACCTGCGGGGAACATCTCAGACTATAGGCGTCCTGCACATTGTCACAATTAATGTGCGATTCCCTGAGTTTGCTTTTTAGAAGCACAGTTCTGATATTGTAGGCACTGTTGACCTGTCCTTTGTGAGGGCGGAGTTTATGTACCAGTGGGTCGAAAGCTCTGGGAGTTCCTTTGAGGGCGTCAATCGTCATAGCTGCAATAATATCAGCGGTTTGCACCAGATTTTGCGCTTCAAGGTAAGCCAAAACCCCGATTCCGGTCATCACCTGAGTGCCGTTATTGAGTGCCAAACCCTCTTTGGCAGCCAGTTTAACTGGTTTGAGACAGGCTTTTTGCATGGCTTTGTTTCCATCCATAATTTCGCCCTGATATTCCGCTTTACCTTTGCCAATCAGAACCAAAGCCAGATGTGAAAGAGGGGAGAGGTCACCGCTGGCTCCGACTGAGCCTTGCATCAGGATAACGGGGTGGACACCTTTATTCAACATGTCGATTAACGTTTGCAATGTATTTAATCTAATACCTGAAAAACCCTTGGCTAAAACATTCGCCCTGAGCAACATAATGGCTCTGGTCTGTGGAATATCGTAAGCTTTACCAACACTCATGGCGTGGCTCATTATCAGGTTTTCCTGCAATTCATCAATGTGTTCGGGGGAAATGCTGATATTGCTGAATTTACCGAAACCGGTCGTCAAACCGTAAACAACTCTGCCATCCGAGATGATTTTTTCCACATAATTTCTGCACTTAATCACTTTTTCCACAGCCGGTTTGGACAGCGCTACAGTTTTCTTGTCTTTGGCAACTGCCAAAATTGCCTCAAAGGTGAGAGTATTGCCGTCAAGCATAATTTCCCGCATTTGTTTTCTCCATGAGTATCACAGCTTCTCATCAATAAAATTAAGGAAGCTTTTTACCATAAATATGGATTGCCTATTTTTGTCAAATAACCTGATGCAGGTTTGAGCAGCGAGCATGGATTTCTGTTTGTAAGTTAAATGTTTTTCACATAGTCTGTCTTGATTATTATTCGTTCTTGTCATCCGAGATTTACCACATATATCACTTTTTTGCAGAACTTTCTTTGCTTCATAATACCAGTTTATCCATTTAATCTCACTTGCATTTATGCAGCTTTCTATTCTGCTTCCGAAGTTACCCCACTTCCTGCTCAACCGCTACTTGCCAACCACCCGGCATCCACCTGACATCCACCTGGGCTCATCCCAGGTGGATGTCAGGTGGATGTCAGGTGGATACTGGTTTGGTAAAGAGAAACAGTCGAAAAATATTAGTAGAAGTCGTGAAAAAGTCATAGGAAATAGAGATTATAAATAATTGGAAACTCAATAATATTCTAAACGCAATATCAAGTCCATAAGCTATCTGCACTATTAGTATTACAAATTTGAATTAAAATCATTTGACATATTTACGGAGTGGTTTTTTTTGGCTTTCACTGGAAAAAACATGATATTTAGAAAGCGATAGTGTGAATTTTGGGTTGACATTAGAACGAGCTTAAAAAGAAAGTAACAAAACCCATTGCCGATGTAGCTCAATGGTAGAGCAATTGATTTGTAATCAATAGGTTGGGGGTTCGACTCCCTTCATCGGCTCCATAGCGTGGAGAGGTTCCCGAGCGGCCAAAGGGAACAGACTGTAAATCTGTCGTCAGACGACTTCGGAGGTTCGAATCCCCCCCTCTCCACCATTTCTTTTGTTGTAAATCCGATGTTAATAAACCCGAAAGATATACGGGATTAAAAGATATTAGCGGGAATAGCTCATTTGGTAGAGCATTAGCCTTCCAAGCTGAGGGTAGCGGGTTCGAGCCCCGTTTCCCGCTCCATTTTTTAGGTAAAATAATTGCCGCAAGGCAGTGTGAGATTATGCTTAAGTGCATAATAACTTTTTGACAGATATGCTGCTCACATAGCTCAGTCGGTAGAGCACCTCCTTGGTAAGGAGGAGGTCATCGGTTCAAATCCGATTGTGAGCTCCATTTCTTTGTTTATTATTTTTACTAAAGTTGTTTGGAATTGAATAGAAACCAGATAGATTTGGTAAGACTAACCGGGTAAACTCCTCGTTTACCATAACAATTAACAGAATAACAAAAACGTGGATTGAAGAATCCAGGAGGAACAATGGCGAAAGAGAAATTCGTTCGTAACAAGCCCCATGTGAATGTTGGAACCATTGGTCACATTGACCACGGTAAGACCACATTGACGGCTGCAATCACTTTGTACCTGAGCAAAAAAGGCGGAGCTACGTTCCGTTCATTCGATAGTATCGATAATGCTCCGGAAGAAAAAGCACGTGGCATAACCATTGCCACAGCTCATGTTGAATACCAGTCTGAAAAAAGACACTATGCACACGTTGACTGCCCCGGTCATGCTGACTATATCAAAAACATGATCACCGGTGCTGCTCAGATGGACGGCGCAATAATTGTCGTCAGTGCTGCTGATGGTCCCATGCCTCAGACTCGTGAACACATCCTGCTTGCCCGTCAGGTTGGCGTGCCTTCAGTGCTTGTGTTTATGAATAAATGCGATTTAGTTGATGACCCCGAGATACTTGACTTGGTGGAAATGGAAGTCAGAGAACTTCTTGATAAATATGATTTCCCCGGAGACGACTGTCCGGTTATTCGCGGTTCTGCTTTGAAAGCTCTGAACGGCGATCCTGAAGGCGAAGCTCAGATTCAGGAATTGGTCGATGCTCTTGATAATTACATTCCTCTGCCTGAACGTGCGGTTGACAAGCCTTTCCTGATGCCCGTGGAAGACGTTTTCTCGATTCCCGGACGCGGAACTGTGGCTACAGGTCGTGTGGAGCGTGGCGTAATCAAGATTCAAGACAAGATTGAACGCGTTGGTATCCGCGAAACTGTTGAAACCACCTGCACAGGTGTTGAAATGTTTCGCAAGCTGATGGATGAAGCCCAAGCCGGTGACAACATTGGTGTTTTGCTACGCGGTTTTGCCAAAGACGACGTTGAACGCGGAATGGTTCTTGCCAAACCCAAATCAATCAAACCTCATACCAAATTTGTTGGTCAAACATACATACTTACCACTGATGAAGGCGGACGCCACAAACCTTTCTTCTCAGGCTACCGTCCTCAATTCTATTTCCGTACGACAGACGTGACAGGAACCTTAAATTTGCCTGAAGGCGTGGAAATGGTTATGCCCGGTGATAACCTTCAAATCACTGCAGAACTCATTACCCCGATAGCCATGGAGCAAGGTCTTCGCTTTGCTATCCGTGAAGGTGGTCGCACAATCGGTTCCGGTGTTGTTGCCAGTATCATTGAATAATGTAACACCAGGTTTACCCGGTGTAAGGAAAATGAAATGAGAGATATTATTACTCTGGCTTGCGAAGATTGCAAGAATCGTAATTATACGTCAACCCGCAATAAGCGCAAGCATCCGAACAGAATGGAGCTGAAGAAATTCTGTCCTTTCTGCCGGAAGCATACATTACATAAACAAACCCGATAGATTTGGCGTAGGATAGTAGCTCAATTGGTAGAGCATCGGTCTCCAAAACCGAGGGTTGCGGGTTCGATTCCTGCCTGTCCTGCCATACTTTTATATAAAGGGTTAAAGTGGTAAATAAATATGAAGATGTTTGACGGTGCTATCCGTTTTATTCGTGAAGTGCGTTCCGAAATGAAATCAGTGACGTGGCCCACCAAGGATGACTTGAAAGAGGGTACGATTGTAGTTATTACGATGTCTGCAATTGTGGCTATCTTCCTGTCAGCAGTCGATTTTCTTTTTGGTTTAGCTGTTCGCAGCGTTTTTTAATCATAAGGTCAGAATCAGATGAAATGGTATGTCGTTCACACTTTTGCAGCCCATGAAAACAGGGTCAAAACCACAATTGAAAAAGGTCTTGCCGATACAGAACTGGGGAAACAAATAGGTCAACTATTAGTTCCGGTTCAAAAGACTTTTCAGATTAGGGACGGCAAAAAGGTTGAGCGTGAAAAGAAACTATTTACCAGCTACATTATTCTCGAAGCAGACCTGAGCCCTGAACTAATCACCTATATTCGCAATATCGGCGGAGTGACAAATTTTCTGGGACACGGCAAAGACCCGATTCCCTTGAGTGAAGATGAAGTCAAACGCTTGCTTGGTATTGCCGAAAGGGACAAGATTACAAAGACATTTGATTTTCTGCCCGGAGATATGGTGAGAGTAGTTTCAGGACCCTTTTCTGACTTTGAAGGAGTCATAGTCAAATCCAGTGATGACGGATTAAAGCTAATAATCAACGTAACTGTATTTGGCAGAATTACTCCGGTTGAATTGAACGCTGACCAAGTTGAGATGATAAAAAGGTAAATTGGTCTTCTTGATTATACCTCGATTAGTTCGGGTATGTGTAAAAGAATTCCAGACAAATAATATTGAGGTGCTTTAATGGCAAAACCTAAAGATGCGACAGTAATCATAAAGCTTCAGCTCCCCGCGGGCAAAGCAACTCCGGCTCCACCAGTCGGACCTGCTCTTGGTCAAGCTGGCGTTAATATTCCGGAGTTCTGTCGTCAATTCAACGAAAAGACAGCAGATGCACCCGGAATGGTATTTCCGGTTGTGATATCTGTTGCCAAAAATAAATCCTTTACATTTGAGATAAAGACCCCGCCGGCTTCCATTTTAATCAAAAAGGAAGCAGGATTAGCCAAAGGGAGCGGTGTTCCCAACAAGACTAAAGTGGGCAAAATTAACCAGGAGCAACTGCATCGTATCGCTGAGATGAAGATGCAGGATATGAATTGTCATTCCCTTGAATCTGCGATGAGTATGATCGCCGGCACTGCGAGAAGCATGGGTGTTACTGTTGAAGAATGAGTTTCTTTATGCCCCATTAGCGGGGCATAACAGCCAATCTTTGCAGGAGAACGTATTCATTAAGGAGAATAAATGAAACATAGTAAAAGGTACAAACAAGCTTATACGATGTTTGACCGCCAGAAACGATTTGAGCTTGACGAAGCCATCAAAACAATGAAGTCTTTACCTGCTTCCAAGTTTGATGAGTCAGTTGAGATTCATTTCAATCTTGGCGTTGACCCTCGTAAAGCTGATCAGCAAATACGTAACTCGATGGTTCTTCCTTTTGGTACCGGAAAAACTGTGCGGGTGATGGTCTTTGCTGAAGGAGACAAAGCGGACGAAGCGAAAGCTGCTAATGCTGATTTTGTCGGTTTGGACGATTTGGTCGAAAGGGTTATGGGCGGTTGGTTTGACTTTGATATGGTCATCACGACTCCCAATCTGATGGGAAAAATCGGTAAACTTGGTAGAGTACTCGGTCCCAGAGGTTTGATGCCAAACCCCAAGGATGGTACTGTTACCATGGATATCGGAAGAGCTGTGAATGAAGCAAAAAGTGGTAAGGTCACCTATAGAGTCGATAAATTCGCCAATTTGCACATTCCGGTCGGAAAAAGAAGCTTCCCGGATGAAAACCTGAAAGAAAACGTCAAATCTATATTAGCATCAATATTACGTGACCGTCCTGCTACCCTCAAAGGGGTATATATCAAAAGCATAACCCTTTGCACTACCATGGGACCCGGCGTTAAACTGCAGATTGCAAGCGCAACCATGGAAGCGAAGAGCTAAGGGAGTGGAGAAATGGTGCAAGCTTATAAATTAGATATCGTTAGAGATTTGAAAGAGCGGCTCCAGGATGCCAAAGCGATTGTGCTTGTGGATTATAAGGGAATAAATATAACAGAAGTCAATCAGCTTAGAAATCGGTTTCGCACCGAAAAAGTTGATTACTTAGTCCAGAAAAATACCTTGGTAAAAATTGCCCTGCATGATTTGGGAATTACCGGTCTGGATGAGTATCTGGTCGGTCCGACCGCGCTGGCAATCTGTAAAAGTGATGAAGTAGCCCCTGCGCGCGTTGTGATCAAGTTCCTGAAAGAAGTGATGGATGACAAGGATTTTCCAAAGTTTAAAGCTGGTTATGTATCTGGAAATATGTTCGATGCAGCTCAAATGATGACCCTTGCCAAACTTCCTTCACGGGAAGAATTGCTTGCCAAACTACTTGGTAGTGCGCAAGCTCCTATCAGCAGACTTTTGAGCGTAACACAGGGTATTATCCGCAAATTTGTGTATGCGGTCGATGCCGTCGCCAAAAGCAAAGCATAGTCAAAATTAATATTCATACCATGGAGGAACAATGTCCGATAAAAAGCAACAAGTAATAGACCTGATTAAACAAATGACGGTTTTAGAGCTCGCCGAATTAGTAAAAGAAATGGAAGAGATTTTCGGCGTATCCGCTGCTGCTCCCGTTGCTGCCGCCGCACCCGCTGCTGCTGCAGAAGCTGTTGAAGAAAAGAGCGAATTTGATGTAATTCTCCAACATGCCGGAGAAAAGAAAATCAACGTGATCAAAGTTGTCCGCGAGATCACCAAGCTTGGTCTGAAAGAAGCCAAAGACCTCGTTGATGGAGCTCCAAAAGTAGTCGTGGAAAAAGTCAGTAAAGAAGAAGCCGAATCCGTAAAAAAGAAACTGGAAGAAGTCGGCGCCAGTATGGAAATTAAATAGTATTCCGATGTTATTGTCGAGGAGTGAGAAGGTCAATTTCTTTCTCACTTCTCTTGCTTTTCTAAATGCATTTTTGCCGTATGGCATTGTCATATAAAGGAGATTGCTTTTGAGAAACGTCAAAAGTTTTTCCCGAGTTACCAGAAGATTTCAGGAACTTGGTATCCCCGAAGTTAAAATTCCTGATCTTTTGGCTATGCAGGTCGATTCTTTTATTGCTTTCCTGCAAAAAGAAATTCATCCCCGTTCCAGACAAAAGAAGGGGTTGCAGGCTGTGTTTGAAGCGGTATTTCCGCTGGAAGATTCGCGGGGTAATTATCTGCTCGAGTTTTTGGAATACAATATTCTGAAAGAAAAGTATTCCTTGCAGGAATGTATTGAACGCAATTTATCTTATCAAGCTCCGCTCAAAGCTAAGATGCGTCTCACAGTCTTCGAGGATAGAGAAGGTGAAAGAGCTTTAAAAGACGTTATTGAACAAGATGTCTTTCTGGGTGAAATCCCTCTGATTACTGAGCAGGGAACATTTGTAGTCAATGGAGCTGAAAGGGTTGTGATTTCACAGCTGCAGCGCTCCCCGGGTGTCTATTTTTCCGAAGAGAAGCATCCAAGCGGCAAAATGCTCTATTCTGCCAAGATTATTCCTTATAATGGCTCTTGGTTGGAATTTGACATTGACTTGCACGATGTTATGTATGTACACATTGACAAAAGAAGAAAATTACCGGTTACTGTGCTTCTGAGAGCGATTGGAATTTCTTCTAATGCGGATTTGAGAAACGTTTTCTATCAAAGCGAAGTTTTGACGCTAAAAGCAGCAAAGGGCAGACACTTATTTGCAGATATGCCCTCCTCTGACCCCGAAAAGCCCTATGCGAGAGCTAACGATTTGGTCAATGATGCCCTAATTAAAACTTTAGATGCTGCCGGAATCAGTGAAGTTACGTTGATTGATTACAACTATGAAATTGCCCGTAAAGTTTTGGAAAACACTATAGACAAGGACTCTACTTCTGATCGTGATCAGGCATTAGAGAAGATATATTCGTTAATCCGTCCTGGTGAAGAAGCTACAACTGAAGCTGCAAAACTGCTCATCGACAGGATGTTCTTTAATGAAAAACGCTACAATCTGGGTGAAGTCGGCAGATACAAAATCAACACACGTTTAGGATTAGAGACAGAACTTTCTACCCTCACTTTAACTATTGAAGATTTTGTCCAAATATTCAAGACACTCATTAATATATACCGTGATGAAGACGAAGTTGACGATATCGATAATCTGGCAAATCGCCGGGTCAGAACAGTTGGTGAATTGTTACAAGAGCAATATGGTATCGGTCTTGCTATGGTTTCCCGCATCGTTTTGGAAAGAATGAGCATTGCCAATACTGACGACGTAACTGTCCATGATTTGGTCAATAGCAATGCCTTGATATCAGTTGTTCAGTCTTTCTTTTTGACCGGTCAACTCTCTCAGTTTATGGAACAAACCAATCCTTTGGCAGGTCTTCGCCACAAGCGTGCCCTTTCAGCTCTTGGACCCGGTGGTTTGACAAGAGAGCGGGCAGGTTTTGAAGTCCGCGACGTGCATCATTCGCATTATGGCAGAGTATGCCCCATTGAAACCCCTGAAGGACCAAATATTGGTTTAATCGTTTCGCCTGCCATCTACTCTCATATTAATCAATACGGTTTTCTTGAGACCCCGTACATACGCGTCGAAGATGGTGTGGTTACAGATCATTACGACCTGCTTGATGCGGCTCAGGAAGAAAAATATACAATCGCACAAGCAAACGTGACCCTTGATAAAAAGCGGAAAATTACCGATGAAACTATCTTCGCACGTCAAAGGGGTGAATTTATCCAGGTGAAACCTACTGAAGTGCAATATATGGATGTATCACCTCAACAGATGGTTTCAGTTTCAGCAGCGATGATTCCGTTTCTGGAACACGACGATGCCAACCGTGCTCTCATGGGTTCAAACATGCAACGCCAGGCAGTGCCATTGATAAATCCTGTATCTCCCATGGTGGGAACCGGTATGGAGATTATTGCGGCTCACGACACATCAAGCATAGCTTTAGCTCCTTACAATGGCGAAGTAACAGATGTAAATTCAACTTATATAGAAATCAAGCCTCTAAACGACAAAGATGAAGCTCTTCGTCTCGGCAAAGACAACAAAGTTTACCTGAAAAAGTTTCTCAGGACAAACCAGGATACCTGTATAAACCAGCGTCCGGTTGTTAAAAAAGGTGACAATGTGACAAAGGGTCAGCCCATTACGGATGGACCCTGTGTGGAGAATAACCGTCTGGCATTGGGCACCAATATGTTGGTTGCTTTCATGCCTTGGTATGGCTATAACTATGAAGATGCCATCATTCTAAGTGAGAAAGTTGCAAGGGAAGATACCCTTACTTCGATTTATATTGAAGAACTTGAAGTTATGGTTCGTACTGTTAAAAACGGCAAGGAAGAGCTTGCTTATGATATACCCAATGTTCCGGCGCATGCGTTGCGTAATTTGGACAAAACGGGTATTATCAGGGTTGGTTCTGTAATCCATGCCGGCGATATCATTGTCGGTAAAGTTACTCCCAAAAGTATTGAGATAGACCCTTCTCCTGAAGAGAATTTGATGCGTGCTCTTTTTGGCGATAGAGCCGGTGATTTCACAAACAGTTCTCTCAAAGCCAAACCCGGGATGGAAGGTGTTGTTATTGACGTCAAAGTGTTTTCCAGGTTGGAAGAAACAGGCGACACAGATGAAAAGAACCTTGATAAGATAAACCAACTCAAACAGGATTTGGCAGACAGACGCAAGAAAATTGAAGACTTTAAAGAAGAGAAACTTGCTGCTATGCTGCTTGGTGAAGTATCAAAATCTCTGGTTGACGAAAAGACCGGTATGTTCTTCGTTCCATCAGGCAAAAAAATTAATAAAGAAGACCTCAAACGCATCAACTTTAAAAAAGTAAATTTGGAAGTTGAGCTGGTTGAAAGCCATGAACGCAATATGCAGATTTACCAGACAGTAGTTATGAAAGTAAGGTCTGCCCTGGAAGAAAGCGAGAACGTTTACCGCAAATCCCGTGAACGTCTGAAACATGGTGACGAGCTTGCTTATGGCGTACGTAAGATGGTGAAAGTCTATGTAGCCAAGAAACGTAAGATTGAGGTCGGAGACAAGATGGCAGGTCGGCATGGTAACAAAGGTGTGATTTCAATAGTTGCACCGATTGAAGATATGCCTTTCCTGGAAGACGGGACTTCGGTAGATATCGTGCTAAATCCTCTGGGTGTGCCTTCTCGTATGAATATCGGCCAGATCATGGAAACACACTTAGGTATGGCTGCCCGGGTTTTGGGTTTTGATGTTGAAACGCCTATTTTTGATGGTGCCACAATTGGCGATATTGAAGCTTCTCTCGAACAGGCAAATCTACCCAAAGACGGAAAGCAGGTCTTATATGATGGTAAGAGCGGTGAAAAATTTAAAGAACGTGTAACGGTAGGAGTGATTTATATGATGAAACTAAATCACCTGGTAGCTGATAAAATGCATGCCCGTTCCACCGGACCATATTCTTTGATTACTCAACAGCCGTTAGGTGGCAAAGCTCAGCACGGAGGACAACGTTTGGGTGAAATGGAAGTCTGGGCATTGGAAGCTTATGGCGCTGCGCATCTGTTGGAAGAGATGTTAACTCTCAAGTCCGATGATGTTGATGGTCGCAACAATGCATTCAAAGCTATTACACGAGGCGATAACCCGCCTCCTCCGGGAGTGCCTGAAAGTTTCAACGTCCTGGTGAGTGAGCTCAAGTCTTTGGGCTTTGAAATTGAGTTCTTACAAGAATCCGAGCTGGAATAGGGGAGGCACAATATGAAAGATAACAGAAGAGAATTGCGCTTCACTGATTATGACGTAGTACGCATTAGTATTGCCAGTCCGGATGCGATTCGGAATGAATGGTCTTATGGTGAAGTCACAAAACCTGATACGTTGAATTACCGGACACTTAAACCGGAAAAAGACGGCTTGTTTTGTGAGCGTATCTTTGGACCGGAACGTGATTATGAATGTGCATGCGGAAAGTATAAAAAGAAACGTTTTCAGAATACAGTTTGCGACCGTTGCGGGGTTTTAGTAACCAGTAGCCGTATCCGCCGGACGCGTATGGGTCATATCGATTTAGCTGTTCCAGTTGCCCATATCTGGTTTGTG
>Ga0247841_10009650_pt1 | contig 13434 bp, 13 predicted proteins | sample LaCruzMarch2015__2_FD_192410 | JGI IMG/M metagenome (GOLD analysis project Ga0247841, IMG submission 192410) | Freshwater microbial communities from meromictic Lake La Cruz, Castile-La Mancha, Spain - LaCruzMarch2015_18m | ecosystem: Environmental > Aquatic > Freshwater > Lake | place: Spain...
TAGTTGCAAAGAATTTCATAGGCCCAGCAATACCATGACCTTAAAAGACCCCTTCAATCGCCCGGTGAGCAATCTACGGATTAGTCTTACGCCAAAATGTAATCTGGCCTGCATTTATTGTCACCGTGAAGGGGAAAAAGCACCAAAAGAACCGCTGTCCGCTTCTGAAATTGCTGAAGTTTTAAAAGTCGCAGCACACTTTGGGATCCGCAGTGTGAAATTTACCGGTGGCGAACCCATGCTTCGCACAGATCTTCTGGAAATTATTCGGTCTGTACCTGATGGTATGGAATCTTCCATCACTACCAATGGGACTCTTCTTGCCGGGCTTGCTTCCGATCTCAAGAAGGCAGGATTAAGGCGGGTGAATGTCAGTATCGACAGCCTCGACCATGCAAGTTACAAAAAAATCACCGGCACTGACAAGCTTGATGAGGTGCTGGAGGGCATTACCGAAGCACTCGAAACAGGTCTTACACCTGTAAAGTTGAACATGGTTGTGCTTGCAGGCATAAACGATCATGAGATTGATGATTTCCTTGCATTTGTACGGGGTAACAGGAACCTTGTGCTCCAGCTCATCGAGTTGATGCACTTCAATGAATGTACAAATCACGGGGATCTCAATAGTGTTGAAGATGGACTTGCAGCCCGTTCAAAACAGATTATTACAAGAAGGATGCATCACCGGAAGAAATACTGTCTTGACGGAGCAGAAGTAGAAGTGGTCCGACCGTTGCATAACACCGAGTTCTGTGCGTTTTGTAACCGGCTCAGGGTAACTTCTGACGGGAAACTCAAACCCTGCCTCCTGCGCACGGACAATCATATTGACATCCGGGGAAAGAGCGGAAAGGAACTTGAAGAACTCTTTAAAAAGGCAGTTTCGTTGCGCGAACCGTTTTACAAATAAGGTTCTTTTTTATATCAGATTACAGTTTTTAAAAACAATTGCCCCTTTCCATTTACGGGAATATATTTACAATGCCATAACGAACCGGATGCTATGCAGGATGATAATGAATACCAGTCAGTTCTGAACCATCTTTATGAGAAATCGCTCATGCTCCACGATACCGGAAGTTTCAATAAAACACTGTATTTTTTCTTTATCGACGCGTTAGCTCATATTGATTATACGGCAAGTATCTATGCCTATCATTACGAATCACCGAAAAATATCATGGGTGGCGAGTATCTCCGCTGGCGCATAGATGAAGAGAAGAAAGGGGACCGGATCAAATTCCGTGGTTTTATTAACTGGCTCAGAGACGAACACCCGCAGAAATTTGCAAGTCTGCCTTCATTGTGGCAGATGATCTATGATACAGAAGATCCAGCCAGTTACCGGAGTTTCCGGATTGTACCCGATCCTGACAGTAAAAATCCCCTGCTCCCGGATTTCTTATATGCAGTCATTGACGAATTTTTTGACCAGGATTTCTTAAAAAGCCTGTATATCGATGCTTCGCTCTCAACATTATTCACAACCTATACCGCCAGTCATTGATTTTTCAGGTGCCCTATGAGAGATGTCAGCCGAATATGTGCAGATCTGGTCCAAATCCGTAGTGAAAACCCTCCCGGAAGGACAGATGAAGTTATTGAATATATCCAGTCATTTCTCAAAGGTATTGGTATCCGTTCCATAGTCTCTGGAAATGCACGGGGGATGTGCAACCTTGTAACAACAGGAGAGAGTACAACAAGACCTCTGCTTTTCTGCGGTCATGTGGATGTGGTACCTGCTCTGGATGCCGGGTGGGATCATCCCCCGTTCTCCGGAATTATTCGGGATGGATTTGTGCACGGGCGCGGTGCAACGGATATGAAAGGTGGATGTGCATCCATTCTTTCGGCATGCGAAACGTTTGTAAACCGAAATCAGGAGATACCGGCAACACTTGCCTTTGTCTGCGATGAAGAGACCGGGGGTGAAAACGGGATTCGTCGTCTTCTTTCTGATAATGCACTCAGGCCCTGTGACTGCGTCATTGCCGAACCTACACCTTCACGGCATCCCTGTATTGGCCAGAAAGGTCTATGCCGGCTCGACATGACATTCACTGGCACACCCGCTCATGGTTCACTGTACCCTGCTGTGGGAATAAGCGCAATTATGGAAGCCATGTCCCTGCTCGAACATATCAGGGATCTCAATAAAAAAGAGTATCCAGTCGATCACACGCTTATGGAAATCATCGCACAATCATCAGCAGTGCTCGCTCAGGAGTTCCAGATTGACGGGGTGAGCGAGGTGCTAAAAAAACTCACATTCAACCCGGGGGTCATTAAAGGCGGAGAGAAATCCAATGTTGTTGCACAGCACTGTGAGCTTGAACTTGAACTACGGGTACCATGGGGATGTTCCATTCCAGACATCATCTCCTCCATTCAGACTCATGCGATTCACGCAAAGATCGTATCGCAGGTAACCCATGAACCTTCAATCACAGATCCAAAGTCTCCACTGGTTTCAATAACCTGTGATGCGGTAAAAAGCGTATATGGAAGAGAAGTATTTCCAATCGTCCAGTGGGCGGCAAGCGATGCCCGATATCTCCGTTCAGCCGGCTTTAAGGTAGTTGAATATGGTCCCGGCGAAATCCCGTCACTACACGCAGTAAATGAACGGACTTCAATTGCTTCACTGGAAATGGCGTCCCTGGTGTATCAGCATATCATGGCAAAATATGCAGAATCATGATATGTAAAAAATTATTTTTTCTGCCGGTTTAAAGCAAATACAATCGCACTGACAACGATGACTGCACCAAATATAGTCACAGGAGATACAGGGGAATAGGTTGTTTTCTTCTGCACCGGTGTTGTTCCAACTGGTGCAATAGCAGTGACTTCAGGTGTCACTTCTGGAGTGGCGATTGTAATTTCAGTTGGCGGTGGAACAGGGGTTGCTGTTGTGTAAAATGTGCCGATCCGGCTTATTGTGACAACCGGAGTTATCGTGCCGGTTATGTTTACGATCTGTAATTTACCAACCATGCTCTCCTTGTTCTTCAGTGCTTCTGCAAAATTTGGATCAATGCCAAGAGCTTTTTTGAAACATTCAGATGCATCCTGAGGTTTTCCAAGTTGGATATATGCCAGTCCTTTGTTATTCCAGACCGTTGCATTTTTTATGGTTATACCGGTTGCCCGGTCAAATGAACTGAGTGCCTGGTCGTACTTCTTGCTATCCATGTAAACCAGTCCTTTATAGTTCCAGGACATGAAGTTGAGGGGATCTAAAGTAGTGCAACGATCGTAAGGGGGAATAGCTGCATTGTAATCCTTCATCTGGAAGAACGCATATCCCTGGTTGCAATATGCATCAATGCGGTTGTTCTCTACAACGAATAATTTGTCATAAGCGGTCACCGATTCATTATATTTCCCCAGTTTAAAAAGGCCGTATGCTTTCGCATTTAGGGCAGTTGGATCTGCGGATTTGATGAAAAGTGCCTGATCAGACAATGTGATCGCATCGGAATATTTCCCCAATTCGTTTAAGGATACAGCCTTTCCTGCCATCGCCGATGCAAAATTCTTGTCAAGCGCAAGGGCTTTATCGTAATACGTAATGGCATCCGCATAATTACCTTCTATTGCCGCATTCTGACCCTTCAAATACCATTCCTGAGAATCTTCAGCATGTACACACTGTATTGCGAATAGGGTTAAGAGGACGACCAGAATAATTGTTTTTGATCTCATAATCTCAATCACGAAATTTCCTTTAATCGCAGATGAATCTATTGATTTTAACGGGTTTCTCATGATACCGGCTTTCTGCAGGCACATTGATCGATGGTAAGAGCTACTGTGACTGCACAAAATGCAGTTGCACAGAACGCTATGAAAAAACCAGAATAGTCTGCAATCAAGCCGGATATGAACGGAAGTGCGGTCATTCCCAGGTAACTTGTCGTTGAGAACAGTCCCATAGCAATACCCTGATGTTCCTTGATATCAGCCAGATAAGCCATCTGGGCGATCATTACAACACCGGCAATTGCCCCGATAACAATGAAACCCATGGGTGTATAATAAGATATAAGGACTCCAAAGACCATCATGACTGCACATAAGCGGATGGTCTGTACCGGGGGCAGCGATGTGCGGGAAGCGATAAGGACTGCGATTATGGTAGAGACGCTCATTAATGCTATCCAGATACCGACCGTGTGGGAAGAGACACCGGAAAACTTCGGGTATAATGATACAACAACTCCGGTAATACCGATAAGGATAACTGAAGAATACAAGAGATAACGGTATTCTTTTACCAGTGGCAGGAGAACTAAACTCCCCCTTTTTTGTACGGTAAATGGAGACTCGCGTATGAAGAAACCGGTTACTGCGGGAATTATTGCACAGCCGGAAAAGAATATAATGCCAAGCGCTGGTTGTTGGAAAAATCCCCCCAGCCATCCAGCTGCGATAAGTCCGGCAACGAGACCGGCATTCAGCAGCGCCATGAAGTACCCGCTCATCTTCTCATGTTCAGGAACAGAATTTACATATGACATGGCTGCTGAAACAAAACACCCGGCACCCACACCTTCAATAAAACGGATCGCCAGAACAAGGAAAGGAGATCCGATAACCGAGAGAGAAAATCCGCTGATTACAGTTATGATAAGCCCAAGACGAATGAGGGGGACACGCCCTACCCGGTCAGACAGCATACCGGCAGGAAGTGTGCTGATAAAAGCACCCAGAAAATAGGCAGCATAGATTGCTCCCTGCAACGAAGAACTGTCAGCAAATGAAGGAAGCACCGGGACGATGGCATTTGAAAGCGCCATCACTGAAAAGATTCCGAAAAAAAGAGTGAACCTGGTTCTCATGGTACCTGTGTATCAGACCATGCGGTATGTCTCGAGATTCATAGGAGAGTGTGTCTCAATATGGTACCGTTTGTAAATGGAACTTGCAAGATCGATTGTGTTATTCTCATCCCCATGGATGCAGAAGATCTTCTCAGGCCGTGGCTGGATCTGACCAATATAATTCATCAGCTGCCGGCGATCCGAGTGACCCGAGAATCCGTCAACCGTGACAATTTCTAAATTGATAGTAATGGTTCCCTTTCGTCCCATAGGTACTTCACGCCACCCTTTCTGTATGCGCCTCCCGTAGGTTCCGTCAGCCTGGTACCCGACAAAGATAAGAGCATTCTTCTCATCCTGTGCAAGGTTTAAGAGATATTCCATCACCGGTCCACCGTTGAGCATCCCGCTTGTGGTAATAATCACGCAGGGATCACCGTTTATGACTTTCTCGCGCAATTCCTGTGAGTCCACCTGCTGGAAGCACTCGGCGAGGAACGGGTTCATCCCTTCGCGGAAGATCTGGTTCCTGAGCTCAGTGTTGAGGTACTCCGGATAGCAGGTGTGAATGGCAGTTGCCTCACGGATCATACCGTCAAGATAGATCTTAACTTTCGGGATCTTCTCAAGGCGCATACCCTCTTCGAGTGCAAGCATCACTTCCTGTGAACGTCCGACAGAGAACGCCGGGATTATGACCTTGCCACCTCTCGATATCACGGTATTGATGGTTTCATAGAGGCGGGCTTCGGCATCAGTCCGTGGCTGCTGGAAGTCGTTGCTGCCACCGTATGTACTTTCCATGAAGAGCGTTTCGAGACGGGGGAACTGGTTGATGGCCGGATTGAAAAGACGGCTTTTAGCGTAATTGAAATCACCGGTAAACGCGATGTTGTACATGCCATCGCCAATGTGGAAGTGCGCTATGGCTGAGCCAAGGATATGACCGGCGTTATGGAAGGTGAGTTTGATATCCGGTGCAATATCCGTAACACTGCCATAGTTGAGGGTAATCGAGTGCCGGATATAGGTCTTGACTTCGTTTGAGGAGTAGGGAACCTTCCGGTCTTCTTTATGGATAACATCGAGATAGTCCAGCTGGAGCATGGCCGAGAGATCCCGTGTCGGGGGTGTAGAATAGACCGGGCCTTCGTACCCGTACTTGTAAAGTAGTGGCACGAGAGCACAGTGATCGAGATGGGCATGAGTAAGTACAACCGCATCGAGTTGGGCTAATGGGTGGATCTCCGGAACATAGAGATATGGTGTACCTCCCTGGTTGTCCGGCTTCTCACCGCAGTCAATCAGTATCCGGCTGTTTGGGGTAGTGAGCAGGAATGCTGCTCTTCCAACTTCGCGGCAGCAGCCGAGCATGGTCACGCGTGCCCATTGATCTCTTTTGACTGCATCCTTGCTGGTATCGTCTTTGCCGGGGATGTCACGGTGAATCCGGCGGCCAATGGTGCGCAGGAAGGTTTTTCTTTCTTCGTTTGTGGATCGAAGATATTGCCGGATTTGTTTTACCGTTGAACTCGCAATGGGAGGAGTACGTACAACTTTAGGGGTCCAGCCGATATGACGGGTAATATCCCGCAGTGTTGTACCGTTCTTACCTATTACTACACCGGGTTTCTCGGCTTCAATCAGTACTTCTCCTGTGTCGGGATCGAAAAAGATATCGGTGATACCCGCAGTATCAGGAACCACGGCTTTAATGTCATTGTACGCTTTTTCGGGATCTTCTAATATTGTTGGTCTTACAACAATCCGCTTGCGTAAATCCCGTGCAAGAATCTTAATTAAGTCTGCCTCATCAGCAAACCTTTTTGGATCCTCAGTATAGATGACAAGCTCGGGCCCTTCGAATTCTACCTGCGTCACCGTGATGCCATCAGGCACCTTTTCATTGATCTTATCTTTAAGCTCTTTGAGCCGTTCTTCAATTAACATAATAATTAACGTCCTGAAAAAAAAGTTTTTATGCGTTGGTTTTTAAAATATATTTTTGAAGTGCGTCTTCTTCCAGTATATGGTATTTGTCTTTTGTAATCACGACTACATGGATGCCTTCTCCGCTTCCGGCATCGCGTTTCATCGCTGATTTCAACGCACGAATTGCAATATCAATTGCTTCATCTTCATTCATATCCTTACGGAACCGGTCTTCGAGCACACCGTATGCCATGGGTGAACCTGAGCCTGTGGCAACAATCTCTTCTTCTTTAGTTGCGCCACCCATTGCATCCACTGAGTAGACACTGGGCCCATTCTCGTCAAATCCCCCAACAAGAAGCTGGACATAATATGGGAAATACCGGTTCTGGTTTAAATAATTCGAGAGCAGTGTGGCAGAGGCGCCGACCGTGATTGAACGCGATCTGCGAATCTGGTAGAGATTGCACTCCACTGTAAGTATGCGTGCGAGTTGCTGGGCATCCCCAACACCTCCGGCAGTTGTCATGCCAATCCGTTCTGCTACCTTGTACACTTTTTTTGCTTTCTTGCTTGCGATCATGTAGCCCATGGTCGCACGCTTCTCGGTTGCAAGGATCACACCATCTTTAAAAACAATACCGATGGTTGTTGTTCCCTTCATGGACTCCTGTAACTGTTCAGGCATAGTAACATCCCAAAAATAAATTTAACGCTAAAAATCTATTAAAAGCGCTGTAAGGTATAAGATGATATTTGAAAATTTAAAGGTTTCTATCGTCGTATTGACGTGTGAATTTTCGTTTCACTGTCGATAAAAAATATAAATTGATTATTTTCGTATTGATACGACAATAAATGTTTTTATTCTGACCCTTCTTTACAGAGGGCCCTGATAAGTTCGCGATCGTAAAGCATGGCTACGAGTTGCTTGTCACCATTAATAACGGGCAACTGGTCAACCCGCGCCCTGCGCATCTTTAATGCACACTCGCTAACTTCTGCATTATGAGGCACGGCAACCACATTTTTTACCATAGCCAGTTTGACGGGACGGTTGGGAAGCTGAACTCTTGAAATGCCAAAGCTGATCGTATGGTTGTCCCTTATGCTTTCCCAGGTCCACTCATCATCATCAGTTCCATTTGAAAAGTCACTTACTCCAACAGAATCTTCAATGCTGGAGTTTCTTATGAGATCCCTTTCTGATATGATGCCCTGCAGTTTATTTTCATCATCAAGGATGGGTATTGCATCTACTCCGGAGATCTCCATAACCCTTCCTACTACAGGAAGAGGTGTTTCTTCCCAGAGGGCAAATGTATTGCTGGTATATTTAGTCCTGATCTCATCTGTTATTTTGAGATGAGCAATTGCATGAATAAGGTCAGATACCGAGATCAGACCGAGCAGGTGACCCTCCTCAACAACCGGTAATCTCCTGATGCGGTGCTCTACTAAAAGACGGGCTGCCAGCCGGATATCTGCATCGGGTCCGATAATGACAGGTTTTGGTGTCATGAGAAGCCCCAGTTGCGTTTCTTCAGGTTTTCGCAGCAGATCCTTTCGTGTTATAATGCCGACAATTTTCTTGTTTTTTACTACTGGTACTCCGGAAATACCAGTGCGCTTCAGGATTTTTAATACATCATCGCGGTTTCCAGGTATCTCAACATGGACGACATCGGACGTCATGTAATCTTTGACAGTCATTTCAGTTATGATCTCACCACCATTGTCGAGATTTTACTGTGAGCAATCACAAACGAGCTGACACTGCCAATAAGCAGCTTGTCAGCATTGCTCTTTCCGTGAGAGCCTACAATAATCAGGTCATTTTTTTCCCGCTCTGCCAGTGTAACAATTTCGCTGCCGGCATGACCCTGTTTCATATGTGTAGTGAGGGAGAGACCCTGTGTTGCAGCAAATGCTTTGGCCTGTGCAAGTTTATCCTGTCCCTCTTTTTCAAGGACACGGTACATGATCTCTACGGTATTATCAGTGGGTAGGGAAGAAAAAAGCCCCGTCTCCACCACATAGATCGCATGGATCTTCGCATTCCAGATCCGTGCCTCATCAACGGCCCGGGCCAATGCCCGATCGCTCTCTCCAGAGCCATCAATTGCAACGAGTATATTAGTAAACACCGGAATCACCCAAAATAAACATTCCCTTTTTATTTGGGTCTACGAATTAAAAATATTATGGACGATATGCCCGCAAGATACCCTTTTTGTGATGCTGGCAACAGGATCGCGGCTGAATTTCAATGCAGATTGGGAAGGATCGATCATGAACAAGTTGGCCCGTGCACCCGAGCGGATAAAAAATGATTCTCCCGAGAGTTCCGATCCCTGTATCGCTGCACGCAGCAGGATTTCTGGTTCCAGGCCGTAGACTGTTGAAGCAAACGCCATCTCTGAAAACATATCCGGTGCAACGAACATAACATTGTCAGTGCCAAGATAAAGCGTACAGCCGAGTTCGTGCATGAGACGCAGGGGGGGTTTATGTGCTGTGGCAGTCACTCCAAGGGTCCAGTTGGATCGTGGACAGACTGCAATGGGAATTGCCATGTCGGCACAGTAACGGAGCTGTTTCTTTGTTGCATGGGTGGCATGGATGATTAGATCTGGTTCATACAATAGAGCACTATCGACATCTTCTGGATCCCGCTCTCCGGCATGAAATGCAATCTTCTTTCCTTTACGTTTTGCCTCTGCCACAAGACGTTCGATGTCTTTGATATCACGGGTACTGCTGATTCCAAGTCCCTCTGCATTTTTCTCTCCGCCATCACGGCCAAAGATTACTGGTGTGAACGAGAGCCCGTCTGCGGCTTTTTTTAGTGCTGTAACACCTTTTGTTCCCCCTTCCCGGAAATCGGCACAACCTGCAATCCCGCCATTGATCATATCCTGTATACTCGCCCGCATACCCATGACAAGATCTTTTTCTGATGCTGCCGCAAGCAGCTTGTGCTTTAGTCCATGCGGGGGAGTAACAAGAGCAGCGAGATCCCCGGTAGCACCACAATCCATTGCAACGGTATCGGCAAGGTGCGTATGAGCATTGAATAAAGCCGGGCAGATCCAGCATTTTGGCGCCCGGGGATTGTCTTCAATTCCCGTAATGTAACCGTTCTCTATGATGATATCGACAGATGACAAGGTGAGTTCGTTGCCAATCAGCGCTTGTCCGGAGATTTGGTGCAGGGTCTTTTTCATACGCCGTGACTCTTCTTTATATATCCAAAAATGAAATATATTTGCATGGCAAAGAAACAAGGTGGAAGATTATTATCATCAGCTGGTCTCGTTAATTATTATGAGAGCGAGGACCGTCGGGCAATTCATATCGATCCCGTTACTGTTATGGCAGTTGCGGCAGGGATTGGGATCGTCATCATGGTATTGAATTATATTTACTGATTCCATTCCTTTTTCAACACTTTTTTAGTGATGTCCTCATCATTCCTGAAATACAGGTTGTCATGACCTGTCCATTTCGGGCAGTTCCTGAAGACAACTGCGGGAACACCGTTATTGCTCTCACCCATTACAAAGTTGGCAAAACCTGCAATTTCATCTGCCACAGCTTCTTCAGTAATTTTAAGCACATGGCCAAAGAGATCTGTATCGCCCCGAAAATCCCGGATGGCTGTAAAACCACTCCACCCGATTGCATGACCTGTCTGTCCGCGACGGAATGAGCGCCCGCAGGTATCGGTTATGATTATTCCAACATCCCTGCCACTGATCTTTTTTATCTCGTCTTTAAGGTCAAGAGCAGATTTCATTGGATCGGGCGGCAGGAAAATGACCATGCCATCTTCGATATTGCTCTGGTCAACCCCGGCCCTGACCCCGATATGACCACATGCCATCTCTGACAGTATGAACGGGTGTTCCATAATGATATCTGTGGATGCATCGAGCACTGCTTGGACAAAACGCGGGTCTTCGCCATTTAGCTTGCCGAGGCGTTCTGCCCTTTCAGATGGAGTTATCGATGAGAGTTTTTTGGTGTACCCTTTTGATTTTGAATAGATTGTCGACGCAATACACAGGATATCTCCATCCTGCAAGGACACACGTTTACAGATCATTTGAGCAATATCGTCGCCACCATGGATGAGGGGAAGACCCTGCACACCCATGACCTGAATATTTTCCATAACATCTCTATGGGATTACCTGACGATATAGGAGTTTCGTTTCTTATTCCGGGATTTTTAATACCTGCATCAATGCACTTAATGTATAATATGGATAATGAAATCCAGCAAAACAAAAAAAGCCGATATATATTTAAGAAAATCGCGCACAACACATGTTTGCCATGTACCTCATTATCCGGTGCCCCTCCTGTAGTACCTTTACGTACGTGGATCATTTCCAGAAATGGAAACTCTGTCATCAGTGCGGGCATGCGCATGAAGTAGTAAAAGCATCCCCTTACCTTGAGGTTCATGACTACCATGAGGCTGAACATATCGTAAGGCAGATGGAAAAACATCTCCATACAAATAAGAAAAAAGATTTCTCATCTGAGGAAACAGCTGATCTGCGCCACCATTATACTGAGGCATTGCGTAAACGGGTTCCAGGCCATAACGCGCACTAATATTACTATTCTTTTTTATCAGACTCTTTTAAAAAAGGGAGTCTGGACTATCCAAAAAAAATCAGGTTATTATTAGTTATGGATTGTTCCTCGCACATAGGAGGTTCCCACTCCTAGTATGCACAAGCAGGTGAAGATCAAAAATGAGATTGTTACACTGGTCATAAGTGATGGAAAGACTTCGGGCGTTATAGTGACAGTCCCGATAAAAACTGAAAAACAGAACATTGCAATAGCCATAGAGAGCACCTGCCCAAGTGAGCGCATGGTAGCATTCATGCCGGATGCAATGCCAAGATACCGCGGGTCAACCGAGCTCATAATCGCATTCGTGTTGGGTGACGAGAAGAGAGCGTACCCAAAACCAAGCACCATCAGGGCAATCACAATAGCGTAAAGAGGGGTTGTCGGGGTTAAGAATACGAAAAACGAGAGCCCGATAGTTGTAATTGCCATACCTGCCGTGGCAACGATCCTGGGCTCGATACGATCGGATAGTTTTCCGGCAATTGGTGAGAAGAGTGTCTGGATTACCGGCTGGGCAACAAGAATGAAACCGGCATTTTCTGCTGTGAATCCCTGTATGTACTGGAGGTACAATGATAGAAGGACTGCAACAGCAAAGGTTGCCCCATAGTTAACCATGGCAGCGATGTTGGAGAAGACAAAAGTCCTGTTGTCAGAGAAGATCTTAAGATTGAAAAGAGGGCTCTTACAACGCCGTTCCCACCAGACAAAGATTCCTGCTGAGCATACTGCAACAAACAGCCAGGATAAAGCATACGGATCCGGCAGCAGGAGCATGCCGAAAATTCCACTGAACAGCATAATTCCATATACAAGTGCACCGGTGAGATCAAACCGTTCACCCGCTGCATCAGCCCATTCGTGTTTCACACCCTGAAGTGTTAATGCAATGGTGATGAGACCGAGTGGCACGTTGATGAGAAAGATTGCTGGCCATCCAAACCGATCCGTAAGAATGCCGCCAAGAAACGGGCCGATTGAGAGACCTGCATATACTGTTGCTATGGTAATACCAAGCGCCCATCCCCGTTCACCCGGGCCATATACCTGCGTAACGATAGCAACTGATGTAGCAAAGATCATTGCCCCCCCGATGCCCTGTATGAACCGGGCGGCAATCAGGATACCGGCCGAGGGTGACAGCGCTGATGCCAGAGATGCAATCGAGAAGATCAGAACTCCAAGCAGGAAGATCTTTTTACGACCATAAATATCGGCAAGCCTGCCGAACGGGACGATGAAGAGGGCGGCAGATACAATATATGCAGATGTAATCCACCCGAGGGTTACGGCGTCTGCAGTAAACTGGGCAGCCATTGCCGGAAGTGCAACAGTTATTGAGGATCCGGTATAGGGGACAAGAAATGAGGCAAGCGATGCGACAAGAAGAATTATCTTCTTTTCCCGTTCATCGACCATGAGTAACTAATTTTTGTGCCTAAATGGATTAAGGAATTGTATAACCTGCCGGAAAAGGACAGATTGAAGATCTCAGGTTTTTGTGTATCCGGCCTTGCAATACTTCAAGATGTTCGCGAGTAGCAATACTATGGAGGATTTCGTCTGATGGAGCAGTATGATATTACCGTGATCGGTGCCGGACCTGCAGGATTGTTTTGTGCAATTCACGCTAGCGCATCCGGGCGCAGGGTTCTTCTTTTGGAAAAGATGGACGAGCCGGGGAAAAAACTTCTGCTTTCGGGTACCGGCCAATGTAATATCACCCATAATGGTGAGATGCGGGATTTCCTCGCTCATTATGGCGACCACGGAAAATTATTGAAACCAGCACTCTTTTCTTTTACGAACAAAGCTCTCATCTCCTTTTTTCAGGAACGCTGCCTTTCAATGATGACTGAGGAGAATGGTAAGGTGTTTCCGGAAACCCATCAATCAGGAGATGTGCTGGCAGTCCTTCTTAAGGAATGCAAAACGAGATGTGTCAAAATCCATTGTGGTGAACCGGTTACTGGAATTACACGTCATAGCGAAGGATTTGAAATCGTAACACCAAGCG
>Ga0247841_10009651_pt1 | contig 13433 bp, 13 predicted proteins | sample LaCruzMarch2015__2_FD_192410 | JGI IMG/M metagenome (GOLD analysis project Ga0247841, IMG submission 192410) | Freshwater microbial communities from meromictic Lake La Cruz, Castile-La Mancha, Spain - LaCruzMarch2015_18m | ecosystem: Environmental > Aquatic > Freshwater > Lake | place: Spain...
AGTTTGTGTTAGTTCTGCTGGTGTGACGACAAATAGCGCCGATGCAACGAATCTTACCTGTAACGGTACAGCTTTTTAGCTTAAGAAAATCACCCCTCACTAAACAGGGGTGATTGCTTAAACTAAAAATTTGCCAAGAACTAAATTATCATTTATGATTTTTCTATGATCAATAAATTTAAGAATAAGTATCTCTTACTAGATATTTTATACAGCTTTATTATTTTTGGCACCGTTTTCGTAGCTATGTATTTTATCCAATTCAACGCCAAAAATCCATACTTTGTCGGCGAGGATGCTTTCTACCATGTACAAATGGCTAAAAGCATCATGCAGCAAGGAATTATCAGTAAATTTCCTTATCTTTACGATACTATTCTTAATGCCAGATTTGTTGACTGGCATTTTCTTTTCCACATATTGTTGATTCCGTTTATTAAAATATTTGGCGATATTGTTGGGCCTAAAATATTGACTATCTCCATTCTCAGCTCTATTTTTGTTTTGGTCTATTTTATTTTTAAAACTCGTAATCTTAAGTTCGCCTTTGTCTATGCGCTTCTACTCTTTTTTATTATGCCATCAAGCTTTTATCTGAGAATGTCATTTATACGTGCGCCAGTTTTATCGCTATTGCTTGTTGTGCTGTCGATTTATCTTTTCTTAAAAGAAAAACCAGTTGCATTGGGGATTGTATTTTTTATTTATATGTGGTCTTATTATATCGGTTCGGTCATTCCTCTTAGTTTGATCATGTTCTATCTTGTCTGTCAAATAATTAATCGCGAAAAGATTAATTATCAAATGTTTGTTTTTCCAATCATTGGGTTAATTGCAGGATTGGTTATTAATCCTTTTTTCCCAAATAATCTTTCTTTCTACCTTGTTCAATCTTCAGTTATTTTTAACCCGCCCTACTATATTGGTATGGAATTATTTCCGCCAAACTCATGGAACTGGTTTACTTCTTCGATGATGGCTATAATTATTTTTTTCAGTGGAATTTTCATCTCACTTTTAAAAAATATTAAACAAAATTCTAAAATAGTTGCATTGCTAGCACTTTCGCTCATCCTTCTTATCTTGCAGTGGAAATCAATGCGTTTTGTCGAATATTGGCCTGTTATTGGTGCTATATTCGGCATTCTCTTATTAATGCCATATATTGAGGTAATCGTTCTGAATTTTCGCGGAAACTTTAAAAAGATCGGAACCTGGGTAGTTATTGTTTTTATCCTGGGGCTAATTCAGCTCGGGCTCATTAAGGGTATTGAACAATATACCGAAGCGCTTAAATTGGCTCAAACTTCTGGTTTTATCAATGAATATCAGCAAATTGCTAATTATTTGGTAAAAAATTCTAATAATGGAGATCTAGTTTTTACAAAATGGGATTTATTTCCATACCTTTATTATTTTGACCAAAAAAATTATTACATTGTCGGTATGGATCCAACGTTTTTAGAAAAATATGATAAAAAATTATTTGACGAATTTATTGATATAACTTTTAACCCCGAATCGAAAACGGATCTGGCTGTCATAAAAGATGATTTTCACGCCCAATGGGTTTTGGCCGCCAAAAGTGGATTAGTAAAGGATAAGCTCAATAAAAAGCCAGATATTTTTACTCAAGTTGATGAAACTAGTAATTTTATTTTATTTAAAGTAAAATAAAGACATACGTTTAAATAATTTGATTTTTTTGATATTATTAATTTAGGAGGGCTAATGCAATTATTTGATAAAAAGAACTCTTTTACCCTTATAGAGTTATTAATGGTTATAACGATCATTGGTATTCTGTCAGCGACTGTTCTAGTTGCTGTTAACTACGCTCGCAAAAGCTCGCGTGATATTAGAGCTAAAAATGATTTAGTGCAGGTTCGAACGCAACTGGCTATTTATCGGCTTAATAAGAACAGTTTTAACGGTTTAGGGTGGTGCTCTAATGGGGAATGCAATGACCCTGCTACTCAAGCGAACTCAGTCCTTAATTCGACTACATGTACCGACGCTGCTGTGAATAGCAACTGGTCAGTTTGTGACGATGTAGATAGTACTAAAAAGAAGCTAGTTACATTAGCAAAAGATATCACTAAGCAAGTTAATTATGGTTCATATGGGATGAGGCTTCGTGGTAAGGGGGAGAACGCATTTGTAATGGCCTGGATACCTTCAAAATTCGATTCAACTAGCGCAACTACCATTAATACCCAATCGGCCTTACTTTGTTATGACACCAAGGGAACTATTAAGGAATATGCTTCATATTTTGGACCGGCACCATATGATACTTGGTCAAATTGTTCAGCGGCGGCGATGTCTTCTCTTTATGCGTGTAGCTCATATTACTATACAAATAGTGACGGTTATCTTTGTAGATAAACAATGAAAAAAGCTTTTACATTAATTGAATTGTTGGTTTCCTTGCTGATCGTTACGGCGATAGTGGCCATAATTTTGATTGTGGCAAAAAAATAAACTGCCTAGCTAAGTTGTGAAATGTTTGAAAATCAAATCTTAAATTATGTTGTAATGATTATTTTGGGGCTTATTATTGGCTCCTTTTTAAATGTGATCATCTTGCGTTTCGATGAATTAAAAACCATCTGGTTAGAGCGATCGCATTGTACAAAATGTCAAAAAACTTTGGCCTGGTATGATCTGGTTCCGTTTTTTTCCTTTGTCTTTTTATCTGGCAAATGCCGTTACTGTAAGGCGAATATTTCTTTGCAATATCCTTTAGTGGAGGCTTTTACCGCTTTGCTTTTCGCATTACTTTTCTGGAAATTTGGACTATCTTGGGTACTCCTTCCTTGGCTCATTATTTCCAGCTTACTGATTGTGATGTTTGTTTATGATATTTTGCATCTTTTGATCTCTGACGGACTAATAGTCACGGCCTTGATCGTCTGGATTATTTGGTTAATTATTGGTCAATTTATTTTTAATTTTGATCTTTCAATTTTAAATTATCTCTATGGTGGTTTGGCTCTCGGCGGGTTGTTGGGACTCTTGGTGGTCATATCTAAAGAAAAATGGATGGGGGCAGGGGACATTGGGCTCGGCTTTCTTTTGGGAGCATTGATTGGCTGGCCAAATGTTTTGGTTGGGACTTTTGCCGCTTTTTTACTTGGTAGTCTGGTCGGCGTCTTTCTAATCCTTATTAAGAAAAAAGGGCCAAAAGCCCAAATTGCTTTTGCACCATTTCTTATTCTGGGAATGTTTACAGCTCTCTTTTGGGGAGAAAAAATTATTTATTGGTACACTAATTTGATTTGGTAAAAATTATGCAAAATAAAAAACATTATCACCTAGGCTTTACTATTGCGGAAATGGTAGTAGTTGCCGGTATTATTTCTATATTAGCCGGCACAATATTTGCTTTAGCTCAGTCTTCTAGAGCACAGGCACGTGATACCCGCCGCATTCATGATCTCCAGCAAATTCAGCAATACGTAGAGGGTATTAAACTCTCGACCGGAAAATACCCAATAACGAACAGCGATTTGGGCTCGAACACTTTTTGGTTTTCTAGTTGTACTGGAGGCAGTAACCTCGCGGGAGATTATAGAGCAAGATGTCTGGGCGACAACTCTAATTGGATTGATACCGCTAGTACTATTATTTTGCCAAAAGATCCATCGAATAAGTCTGGTAACGGTTGTTCATCAGGTACATGCTACGCTTATTTTTATGGTTCAGACGGCTATAATTATAAATTGATGGCCTGGACTCTGGAATCCAACTCTGGCAAGAATCAGGCTAAAATAGATAATGGTGCCACAGCCGATTCTTCGATCTGCCCAGGATCTTATACTTCGCCGAATAATATTCCAGTAAAAAATTGCGGAGGGGGGGCGAGTGCTTGCGAAAGAAATGACAGCGGATCAAATCTCAATTTCGAACTGTTTTCACCCGGTTTTCATTGCATGTGAAGCATTTCTTAAATAGCGTAATATTTGGTATAATATAATTAATCAGTAACTCCTCTGGAGGGAAATTGCGCAAGTCTTTTACCATTGTTGAAATGGTTGTTGTTATTACGATCATTGGCATACTTGCCAGTATTATTTTTGTATTTGCCCAAGAGTCCCGGGCCAAATCCAGGGATTCTCGACGTGTCCACGATCTCCAACAAATTCAGGGCTATTTAGAGGGAATTAAACTCAGCACCGGAAAGTATCCAGTTAGCGGAGCTGCTTCGGCCACTACTGATCCAGATAGATCAAGTTTTTGGTCATATAGTTGTACAGAGAACTCTGAGACAGATACTATATATTATTCCAACGGTGTTTGTCGCGGTGATTCTCTGAATTGGATTCTTAATAACAATAGTGTTGAGCTACCAAAAGATCCAATGAATATTCAAAGGACTAAATGCACAGTCTACAGTGACGCAGATAATATTTGTTATTTTTACGAATATGGTTCCGATGGTTATAACTATAAATTAGTTTCCAGAATGGAAACAAGCTATGGTGAAGAGCTGGGTTCAAAAGATAACGGTTCTAGTCCAACAACTTGTTCAGCTTCTTTTACGAGTGCAAACGGAACTCCTAAATATAATTGTGGACCAACAGCAAATTTAGTCTGCGAAAACAATAAAACAATAATTTCGACAGATCCAGGAAATGGCAAAAAATATTTTGATGGCCAAGCTGTTTACGAACTTTACTCACCAGGTTTTAGGTGCCTATAAAAGGAATCCAATAATGCGTAAAGCTTTTTCCTTAATTGAAATGATGATTGTCCTGATGATTATTGTAATTGTCGGCGGCATATCGCTTTTTGTATTTCAGTCGGCAAACCAAAAAAAGGGACTTGAACGTAGTACTGAAGAAGCTCGTTACCTAATAATTGAGGCTCATTCTGCCGCTGTGACACCGCCAGATGACTTAAGTAGTTTAGACAGCATTCGCGTTGTTGTTGATAAAACAAATAGAAAAATTACTTCTCAAGCCTGGACGACTACAGCTAAAATTAAAGATTTAAGAAGTGTGAGTGTTGATGTCGAATCTATTTCTTTTGATGTGTTGCAATATAATGCTACAACTCCTTGTGTCAATACTAATTCTGCTCATACAAGTTGCTATCTGGTTTTTTATGCTGTTCCAGCAACAGCTGGTACAGTTGGGCTGCCAGCCGGCCAACCGAAATTTTGTTTTATCAATAATGCTGCCGCCGGTAATACTGCTGAACGGATTAAAAAATGCATTTATGTCAACCGAACGACTGGTTTAGTAGAACTTAAGAACACTTAAATATAAAGCGAGGGGATATGAAAAAAGTTTACCTTGAGCAAAGCCGAAAGGCCTTTACATTAACGGAATTATTGATTGCCATTTCTATTTTGGTGGTTATTATAGTTATGGGTGCGGCCTTTGCCAATTATACAGCCGGAAATTTGAAATCATCAAAAACAATTAAGGTCAATGAAGCAATTCGTAATACTTTCGATCTAATCGGCCAAAATATTAATCAGGCCAATGCTGTGGCCGACATTCCCAATGGCGCTTCGCCGTCAATTAAGGTTTACGGTTTTCGTGTCTATGTCAGTGCTGCTCCCGCTACAATTGCGACAACTTCGGACTCTAATCCAGTGTTAGTAATTGTCTCCAACGGGGGAGCAACATGTACTTTCTTTGGCGTTAAAACAAATTTAATGGCAACCAAACAAAATACCTGCAATGGTTTTTTTGCATCTACCGATTTAGACGAATTTATTACTCCCTCTACTATTCAAATAAATAGGTTTAGAATGCATACTTGTATCCAAGAAACTGGTTGCGATGCATCTAAATCAACTCTTCTGCAGAGTAATGTTCTTCCAGCAAATGCAAACATTCCTCGCGTTACCATGGATATTGTGGCCCAGGAAGTAAATAACTCAGCCAATAATATTGATCTTAAAAACACGTTTATACTTGATTATCAAGCGGTTAAAAGGATGGCTCAATGATAAAAAGAAGTAGTAATCGAAAAGGATTTACTTTGACGGAGCTAATGATTGCTATTTTTATTTTGACAGTCATTTTGATCATGGGCGCGGCTTTTGCAAACTATTCCACTGGCCGGCTAGTTTCAGCCAAAAATATTAGCGCTACCGAAGCTATCCGAAATACTTTCGACATTGTTGCCCAGAAAATGGGTGCCATGAACAACAAGGCTTTAGGCTTATCTTATGGCTCGCCTCCTCCTGGTCCAGGTCAGCCTGGGTCTCAAAATGTTTATGGTTTTAGACCATATCTAGCCGATTGTCCTTCAGTGTTGCCAGGTCCTACTACGCCAAATGCCATATTGATGGTCGTATCCAAGGATTCTGCCGGATCACCCAAGTGTACTTTCTTTGCCCATATTGGTGATTCGCTGAAAATGTATGAAAATAGCTGTTCGAACTATGCAGTTATAAATTATCACCAAGATTGCGATTCAACCAAGCCACTAGTTCATGACGATTCAGCTAGTTTTGTTGCAGTTACGCCACCGAATATAAAAGTTACACAATTTTATTTGGATTCAGATGTTTTTAAAGGAATTCTTTATTCAAACGATATTAGTACGATCACAAGCGTCCCGTACGTGAAAGTTTCAATTAGTGCAGAAGATTTAACTAATCAAGAAAACAATATTAAATTACAAAATACTTATTATATGGATTATCAAACATTGAAACAATTGACCAATTAGGAGGGGATTTTGTTAAAGATAAAAAAATCTAGTTTTGCCCAGATCGAACGAAGTGAGCTGAATGGGTTTGCCTTGGTTTATGTCATGCTTTTTACCATGATGGCTCTTGTTGTTGTTACAATCATTGCCGGGGCCTTAGTTTCCAATATTAAATTGCAACGAAGTTCTGTGGCTTCCATCCAAATCAACAGTTTAGCTAAAGTGGGAATTGATGAGGGCCTGAGTCAGTATAAAGATGTTTTAGATAATAAGGTTTCTGAAAATGTTTATATTGATTACGGTTCAGCGCTAACAACGGCATATACAACATCATTAAAAACGGCAAAACCAGGCACCATCTTAAACTGTGGATCGACAATCACATATAATATTTTTATTGCCAATGCTTGGCAAAATGATAAAACTTTAGCTCAAATAAAAACCTTAGTTAGCGCTAATCCGACAGATCCATCAATTTATGCCTATCGAGTTTGTTATGATAATGCAACAAACAAAAAAATTGAAGCCATTGGCTATTATAAAGGTTTTCGGACTTCCATGACTTCGACATATACACATGTTTTGCCGACAGGTTTAACAGGAGCAGATGCTACCGTTGAAAAATATAAAGCTACCTATCATTACACCACGCCCAACCCGATTATCGGTCAACCAGATATTCCTCATGACGGTGATTGTGGCACCGATACAACCGTGACTGGTTTGACAAGTTGTCCTTTACAAGGGTGTACTGAGGTGAGTAATTGTACATTAAAAGACATTTTATTTAATCATTCGAGCGATACAATAAGTACCGTTCAAACAAATCTATAAAAAAGGAGAGGGATATGCGTAAGGGATTTACATTGGTGGAAGTATTGATTGGAGTGGTAATTTTAGCTTTAGTCATTGGTGCGGTTTCCGCGATTGAAGTTTCGCATATCAAAACTAGTTCTCAGGGTAAGAGTCAGTTAGAGGCCTTAAGTCTGGCTCAAGAGGGACTCAATATTTCCAAACTAGCGCAAGACAATTATACACTTTGCTTAAAACAGCATGCCTCAGACTCAGACCCGGCGGCTTCTTGCGTCGCTAAAAAAATTGATAAACCGGCCGCAGGGGTTACCAAATATTATAGATTTGACGCAACAGCCAACAATTTAGTCGAGATAGCAACTTCTCCAGGCGGAGTATGCGGTGCCGAAAAGGGTGAAATAGTCCCAATTACAGTCGGGGCTACAACAAGAAGTTATTGTCGGGTAATTGCAATCACAGGAAGCTAAATGAAGAAATGGCTAATCTGGACAATTGTAACTATTTTTATAGCCGCGGTTGTTTTGGCTTATTTTGGTAATTTTTTTCTCTTTATAAATGCTAAAACCTATTTTGCCAATAAAAACTATCTTAATCAAAAAATTTCAAACTTAGCTAATGATAACAATGCAATTTCCGCCAATGCGGAAACAATCAATACTATTTTCGGCTTCAGCTTCGTTTCACCTTGGCCAAATACAAAACAGACTTTTAACGGCGGGTCATTTATGCGCTACGGCTCGGGCGTAAATTATGTCCAAATTTCCGCATTTGGCTTTGATAATCAAGATAACCCAGAAAAAAATAAGTACTACAATTTATTTAAAAAAAGTCAGCCAAGTTTTATCAGCGAAAATAATTTTTCAATTGTGGCAAAAAATATCAAATTCTCTGATTCAGAATTATTGAGACAAATGATTACTGGAAATAGCTCTAATCTTAAATTTCCAGACAAAAAAAATAATCTAATCTTGAACTCGTTATTATTACAATATAAAGCCGATTTCTTAGCTTCAACTATGGCTCAAATATCATATTTCAAAGGTAATAATTATGACGGTTATAAAATTGTTGACCAAACTAAAAAAGATTTTAGCAATTGTTTAGTTTTTTCTAGCGATAAGGTATATGTTTTAGAAATTAAAGCTAGTGAAGCAAATGCCAATTTTTTACTAAATCACTTAAATTTTAAATAAAACAAATGAAAAAAATAATTATTTTAAAAAGTTTATTAAAAATTACGCTGGGGCTAGCCGCTTTTGTTCTAATTGCGATTTTTTCGCAAATCCCCGGCAAAGCTTTTGCCGCCACAAACCAGATTACTGGTCATGTTTACAATGAAACATCGATAGACAACCCGACAAAAACGCCATTGGGCGCGAATATCCCGGTGGCCTATTCGATCAATGGCGCTTTGGACGTTAGTGGACACAATCCCAGTGTTTTGACAGATGCGAATGGATATTTCAGTATTGGGGGTTTAAGTTTGGCCTCCGGGACAATTATCATTCTTTATCTGGATACGGATGGTGGACGAGTTTCCAATATTGTTTTAAAAAGCTCTGGCGCCGATATTGATAATGTGGAAATGTATCAAAACGGCCTCGGAATTCGATCAGACACTGGTTCAATCACCTGCAAGGATATAATAGTGACTGACGGCTTAGTTAGCGCCGGGGAAACGGATGTAAAAATTATTAAAGCCAGAGTGGCGCCTTTTAATAATTCTGGCGATTTTCCGCTAGCTTTTGACATCAGTTATACATTGATTATAAATAGTGGTACAACTTTATTTGCCGCAAACGAAGTTTATACGGCCGATCCAACAAAACATACTAGCGGCAGTGTTAACTGTGGAAGCTTAATTAACTATGGTGTTATGGACTTCTCTAAACAGGATGAATCAGTAATGCTAATAGTTTTTGGCGATTATATTAATTATGGAAAGATTTATCATCATCCAACCGCAGCTTATACAGGTAGAGTTTTAATACGTTCTCTAACTATTGCTGGAGATCAGCTTGTAACTAAACCGAATAGAGTTCTCTATACTGGTGGAACAGCCGATGGTAACGACTTTAATGATCTGCAAATTCAGGGTCGGGATCCAAGTAATCCAGTTGGCACCACAATCAAACTAATAGGCAGCAACGGTATTTCGATTCATCGGGATTTGTTTGTTGTTGGCGACAACATACTGCTTGATCTGAATGGCAATAATCTCGCCATTGGCGCTAATTTGAAGATTTGGGGAGACAGCATATCTGATTATAGCGACAGAGTTGGTTTAAAGCTTAAGGGTACAGAAAATATGTCGTTTACGACACTTTATAAAAACACCGGAGTCTTTGAATATTATGGCACAAACTCGAGCTCGCAAGATATCACAATTAAAAATTTTGGCAATGACAAATCTTACGCGTTTTTAAAAATCAATTCGTTAAATCAAAATCAAAACTATATTATTGACGATGCAGATATGATGGTTAACCACACTCTAAATATTGCATCTGGAAATCTTCATTATCGCGGCAGTGCAAATCCAAATACCTACTGCGCCCAAGGGTCGAAAAATGTTTATGTTGGCTACAAATTTACGATTGGAGCCAATGGTCATTTTGACAACAATGATGGGACGGTTTGTATGGGCGTTGCCTATGATGTGGCTGCCTTGGCAACATGGGGCGATATTGTGATGGAAGATTACGGGGCAGTACATTCCAATTTTGGCAATATTATTCAACAGGGCAAAAAACAAGTTGTTTACAATTGGCCACCAGACAATCAGCTGTCTAGTACGCCGATTATGAAAATATTTGGAGATCTTTATGCTAAAACTTATTATATTGATGCCGCCAACTGGATTGATATGAATAGGAATAATGGCTCTGATGAAGGCCGATTAATTTTAACAGGTTGTGGCCAACCGCTTCAAGCATACAATAATACCGATTCCAGTAAAGCTTTTCGAAATGCTGGCTTCTGGCGACCTCAACCAAACAATCGAATGGCGATTGAATATCGTGGTGACGGCACTTGTCCGGTGGAAATATTAAGCAGTAGCAATTATCAGTTTTATGATACGGCTAGTAGTCAAGTTAGTAGTAGATTGGTTTATGATAGGCTAACCTCTAATGGTGTGGTTAATACTACCGGTGATTTCACGACCTATGGTACATTCGAAGTTACGGGTGGCACATTTGATTCCGGCAGTGCAAATATCTGGCTTGACCATCAAGGGGATGGCAATACGGCTGGCGGATCTCAGCCACAACGAGAACTACCTTTTATAATTAAAAACAACAACCAAGATTTATTTAGACCAAATTTGTCCACAGTTCATTATGTTTTAGGTAATGGCGGCGCTGGTTTAACTGGTTTTGAAACATATTTTACCCCAGCGCATTACTATAATTTAGTTATTCAGCCGAGAAATGGTCATTATGTTCTTAGTGGAGGACTTTATAGTATTGAGAATAGTTTTCTTTCTGGATCTTACAATATTGACAATGACCTGACAATTACTGACGAGCATTATCAAACCGGAACTAGTGCTCCAAAAGCAATGATTAGTAAAGCCAATGCCGCCAATACAGTTTTTAATATTGGTGGTAGTTTCAGTTTGCTAAAAAATCGTGCTTCAAACGAGCCATGTTATGGTGCTTCTCCGACTTATTGTTATTTACCGACTCGATTTATTGCTCCAAGTGATGCGTCAAGTGGAAAAATAAATGTGGCCAAAAATTGGTATAACGATGCAGATTTTCAACACAATAGTGGAACAGTCGAGTTTATATCGACTCAAACCTCAGAACTAAAAGGAACCACTACTTTTAATAATTTTACAGTTAACAATACTGCGGCTGGAAAAACACTTATTTTTGCTCTTGAAGGTTCTGGTAATCAGATAGTCAATGGTAGCTTTACGATTCAGGGTTTACAAAATAATTGTGTCCAACTTAAAAGTTCGGATTTAGCTTCAGCTAACTTTGGATTGGTCACAAATAACGGGACTGCTGATTTTGATTATACATCGATTAGCAAAATGAAAAATGCTGATTCTGCCCAAAAAATTACCGCTAACACCTCGCATGATGGCAAATATGAAGGCTACGACAATGCCAGTAACGGCAAAATTGAGATTCTTGGAGACAATGCCGGAGCGACATGTCCCTGTACTGGCGTTGTTAACCCAATTATTAATCAGGCCGGAAAACTCAATGTCAAAGTGCTGTGGCAAGACTATGGTAAAAATTACTCTGTGGAACTGCCAAGCTTCTTGAAAGATCTGGCGCCGTAGTTCAATTTTGTGGTATATTTAAAAGAGCATAAAGGAGAGGGATGACTATAAATAAACAAAAAAATCGGGTTGTTTTTTTACTATCGGTTCTAGCAACTCTATTAGTAGTTATGTACGGCATAATGGTTTTTAGTCGACCTGAGGCATCAGTTCTAAAACAAGATAATAAAGTTAGCGAGGAAATTGCCAATATTGTCCCTAATTATCAAACAAAAATCGGCAAATTACCTACATCTTACTGGTACTCATTGAAACTTTTCAAGGAAAAGTTTTTTAGTGTTTTCTTGTTTGGTAATTCTAAGACTAAATATTTAACCAAAAATTCTCAGACAAGACTGTTGGAGGCTCTTTCTTTGATTCAGGCTGATAACGTTCAGCTGACGCTCAAAACACTTGATTTATATAAAAAAAGTTTAGAATCTTTAAAAAATCGTGATCTAACCAAACAAGTTCAAGTAGTCAATCAAAATTATGCCTTGCTGATGGCTTTCAAGGCAGTGCAAAATCTCGATCCAGGGCTTGACCAAGAAGTTAGCGCTTTGGCCTTGGACACAAATAATTTGGTAAAAAAACTAAATCCCCAGCCAGCCAATATTGTCAGTCTTGATTGGGTTGAGGGAATGGTCACGGCCAAAGACGATTATTCGGTTACTATTGATTACCAGGGCCAAAAATTACTGGTTAACAATGCGAATAGGGCAATATATCTTACTAAAAATAATACCGAAATTAAGAACGCTTTTGACAGTATTACAATTGGTTCAAAAATAGGCTTTGCTCCAATTGGAGGCCAGATTTCCATTTCCACTGATGGCATTGTGCCTGGAGTTGCTAGTGCAGAAAAAATTATGATTGGAGGTAAATAATGAAAAAAGTGCCTTTGCTAATTAAATTTTCTAAATTTATATTTTCCGCCGGACTTTTAGTCTTGGCCTTTTTGGCAATTATTTCCCTGAACCCTCCGAAGACGAACGCTTGGGCTGATTCATGTTCAACAATCAATCGACGAAACCCAATTGTGCAAAATGTCAGCACCAGTATTCCGGTACTGACGCCAACAAACCAAATTAATTTTGATTCATATATCAAAAATCAAAATGGTGGCGGTCTAGATTGTCAAGAATTTTATGCTTTTTATGGTGCTGTGAGTAATAATAGTTCAGTTAGCGGTGCTTGTACCTCATTGAGTCCGTATTATTACACGGTTGAAGGTTCGAGTCGTAAACCATTTGATGCTACTTATAGTCAATTTTGGTGGGAGTGGTATGGAAGTACATTTAATGTAGGACAATACATACCGACAAATTTGGGGCCGGCGCGGCTAGTGGTAAAGTTTGATTCCGTGTATTGGCCGCCACGAGGCACTTATTATCATAAAACCTGCACTGTTGGTGTCAACCAATTTCCACCAAACACTTATTATGCTGCCGCTGTTGTTCCTTTTAACGTAGACACCCCTGACCCAACTGCTAACTTAACAGCTTCGCCTACGACTATTCTGGCGGGCGAGAGTACAAATTTATCTTGGAATTCATTAAACGCCACTAAATGTGAAAGAACTAGTACGCGCGGCGGCTCCAATGTCTCGACCACTTTTAACGGTTCTGATTTAATCCCTGGCGGGACGGCTCATAGTGACTCAAAAAATGTG